>ERZ777305.1801-NODE-1801-length-22038-cov-4.090206_pt1 | contig 22038 bp, 25 predicted proteins | sample MGYA00374965_ERZ777305 | MGnify/ENA primary metagenome ERZ777305 (study PRJEB29328, sample SAMD00013331) | mouse gut metagenome | study: EMG produced TPA metagenomics assembly of the Metagenome analysis of fecal microbiota from mouse which was promoted... | reverse complement strand
CTCTCCGGGTTAGTGGCCTCCGCCAGCTCCGCCTGGGCGGGAGTCATCCACTTCTCCCCCGGGCAGAGGGCTCCCTGTTTATCACAGACCACCACATTTTTGAGCCCCAGCGCCATCAAAAGTCTTGTACAGGCTGTGCCCGCCGCACCCGCGCCGTTCACCACCGCCGAGACCCTGTCTATCTCCTTGCCCACCACCTTCAGGGCATTTATCATGGCCGCCACCGTCACCACCGCCGTGCCGTGCTGGTCGTCGTGGAATACGGGGATGTCCAGCCGCTCCTTCAGCTTTCTCTCTATCTCAAAGCACCTGGGCGCGGCGATATCCTCCAGGTTTATCCCCCCGAAGGACCCGGCTATAAGCTCCACCGTGCGCACTATCTCGTCCACGTCCTTGGAGCGTATACATATGGGGAACGCGTCCACCTCCGCAAATGCCTTAAAGAGGGCGCATTTGCCCTCCATCACCGGCATACCCGCCTCGGGCCCAATGTCCCCCAGCCCCAGCACCGCCGTGCCGTCGGTCACAACGGCCACCAGGTTGCCCCTTCGGGTGTAGGTAAAGGATTTCTCCGGGTCCTTCTGTATCTCGAGACACGGCGCCGCCACCCCGGGGGTGTAGGCCACGGACAAATCGTCCCGGCTCTCCAGGGGACAGGGGGTCTCTATGCGTATCTTCCCCCGCCATTTCTCGTGCATTTCCAACGCTTTCTCATTATAATCCATGGATATCCCTCATTCAGATAAGCTTGATAAAATCATTATACCACTCTGCCACGCTAAAATCAACCGGGCCGATTATACAAACATAGCTCCCCATTACATATTGTTTTGGTATGTTTATTTCCCAGCTTTTTATCAAAGCCCTTAACTTATTCCCGGAAATGCCGACATAAGATATGACAGAATAAAATCCCCGGTGAGGTCATCATATGACGGTAAAGCAGATAGCACAGAGCCAACAGCAGCAGCGGGTAAACACTTTGACCCGAAGGGCACAGAGCGGGCCCCACGTAAATCCCTACGGCACGCCGGGCATGAGCCTGAATGGCGCGGGGGATTTCCGCAGGATAGTTTCTGTGGACGAGTCTGTGGCCCGTCAGGTCAGGCAGCTTGCCCTTGACCACATGAAAAACGGCTATGGGGTCAGCGACGGAGAGGACGTCAGCGCCGCCATTCGGGACTATACCCTGTCCCTTCCCCCCGAGGAGCGTCTCAGCGCGTCCTGGACGCTGAACGAGATATTCCACAGCGAAGCCCGCCGCCTGGGGGAATTTGTCCACAGCCAGGACCCGGGCTGGGACTGGGGCAAGCCCTTTGACGCCGGTATTCTGGACGGCTATGTTCCGGGGGTAGATACCAGGGCGTAGAATTCCTCAAGGGCCCCGGCCAGGGCCTTTGGCTTTTCCTCGTTTACCACACCTCCTCACCGCCCGGACCGTACTATAATAAAGACAGCTTTAAAGAATCGAGGTAATGATAAATGCCCTATAGCGCCTGCATATTCGACCTGGACGGCACCCTTGCCGACACCCTTCACTCCATCGCCCACTTTGGCAACGGAACCTTAGAGGCCTTCGGCTATCCCCCCATCGACCCCATCGAGTACAAGCAGCTGGTGGGCAACGGCGCTGACCTGCTCATGCGCCGGATGCTGGCCCGGGTGGGTGCCAAGCTTTCAGAGGAGGAGCTAAAGAGGTTCCGCGCCGAATACGACCGCCGGTACGCCGATGACCCCATGGCTCTCGTGGGGGCCTATCCCGGCCTGCCCTATGTGCTGCCCCGCCTGCGGGAATCTGGCATGAAGCTGGGGGTACTCTCTAACAAGCCCGACGACATGACCCAGGCTATCGTGGCCGGGCTGTACCCGGGCATATTCCACACCGTCCACGGCCAGCGGGAGGGCATACCCACAAAGCCCGACCCTGCCGCCGTGCTTGCCCTGGCAGAGGAGCTGGGCGCTGCCCCTGGCGGGGTGCTCTATATCGGCGACAGCGGCGTGGACATGGACACTGCCAAGAACGCCGGCATGGACTCCTGCGGGGTGCTATGGGGGTTCCGCTCTAAGGAGGAGCTTTTGGAGCATGGGGCCATGTACTTGGCGGGGGACCCGGCGGAGCTCGAAAAAGTTATCGAAAAACGATAAATATATATTGACAAACGATATATACCGGGTTATAATGGAGCCATAAACTCACTGGAGGTGCTCTGTTATGACTAATAAGGAAAAGCGTTTTGAAATGCTTACAAAGGCGGCGACGGTGTTTTCAAAGCTGTTCGAGGTGGGCTACCAGATACTGGCAATAGGCATGATGGTGGGGCTTGTGCTATTCGTTATTGACAAGAGCTTCGACTGGGGCGCGCTGGTCCGGGGAGACCCGGAGATAGGGGAGCAGCTGGCGGTAAACGGCTTCTCCATCGTCATCGGCAATTCCGACGGGACCCTGAACAACGCGGCAATGATAATTTTCCTGCTGGCTGGGGCCATGTCCGGGGAGCTTATGGCCTGGGTGTTCCGCAACGTGAATCTTGTGCTGCGCACCACCCAGGGGCTCACTAAGTTCTCACAGGGCAAGACCCCCTTCCAGAAGGACAACGTGCGCATGATAAGGGAGATCGGCATTTTCTTCATCTCCATAACGGTGGTCCACTTTGCGCTGAGCTCCCTTGCCGTGCTCATTATCGGCCCTGAGATGGCCGAGGTCAGCGTGGGCATGGGGAACATAGTCGCGGGCGTTCTCATGCTCTGTCTGTCCCAGGTCTTTGCCCTGGGGCAGAAGATGCAGGAGGACGTGGACGGATTGGTATAAGCCTATGGGACATATAATTCTGCGCCTTGACCGCCTGATGCTTGAGAAAAAGATATCCCTGAACGACCTGGCCGCTCAAGTGGGCATAACCTATGTGAACCTCTCAAAGCTCAAGAACAACCACGTAAGCGCCCTCCGCTTCTCTACCCTTGCCGCTATCTGTAAGGCCCTTCAGTGCCAGCCGGGGGATATCCTGGAGTACGCGGAGGAGGAAGGGGAGGAATAAAGAAGGAGTAAAGAGAAACACCGTGCGGGGCTTTCGCACGGTGTCCTTTGTTTGGCTAAATTTAGATGGCTATCCACCAGCACACGCCGTACCTGTCGATGACCGTGGCGCAGCAGCTGCTCCAGGGCAGAGAGCCCAGCGGGTCCACCACCACCCCGCCCTCGCTGAGCACGTCAAAGGCCCTTTTGACGGCCTCCTCGCTGCCCAGCTCAAAGGCGTTGAAGGTCATGGTCTGAAGCTTCTCCCTATGAAGGTACTCCACGTCATAGTCGGTCCTGGCCTCGGACAGCGCCAATATCGGCTCGCCGTCTACCGACAGCTCGCAGTGCTCGTACTGGTCCCCCGCCGGGGTCTTCATCTCCAGCGTGGCCTCCGCGCCGAAGGCTTTGCAATAGACTTTGGCTGCCTCCAGGCTGTTGTGTACATAGACTTGAGTGTAGTTCTTCATTTTCTTGCTCCTTTTTCTGTTTTCTATCCGATCAGCATCCTGCCCTCGGGTAAGATACTGGGTGCGGTTTTCATCTTCATCATTATGGACAGACCAAAGGATACCGGGCCGACCCTGCCGATGAACATCGTAAGGCACAGTATAATGCGCGACAGCGGCTCCAGTTTCCCGGTCACCCCCGCACTTAACCCCGCCGTACCAAAGGCAGAAGCCGCCTCATACAAGAGGTCAATAAACCGTATCTGCGGATTCAAAAGCGTAAAGGCACAGGCGTCCGCGAACACCACGCCCAGCCCCAGGAGCACTACGGTCATAGCCTTATACACCACCCCCGGCGCAAACCGATGCCGCAGCACCACCGACTCCTCCCTGCCCCGCAGCGTGGAGCCCACCGTTACCAGCAGCACCACCAGGGTGGTGGTCTTTATCCCCCCCGCCGTGGAGCCCGGGCAGCCACCGATAAACATCAGCGCCACAGAGAGCACTTTCGTAAAGCTCCCCTGGGCCCCGATATCTACCGAGGCGAACCCGGCCGTCCTGGTGTTCACCGACTGGAACAGGGCCGTATTCAGCTTGGCGGGAAAACTCAGCCCCTCCATAGTCCGGCCCCACTCCATCAGGAGAAAGCCCAGGGTGCCCGCCGCCAAAAGGGCGCAGGTGGCCCGCAGGCATACCTGAGAGTGGAAGTTGAGCCTTTTGCGCCCCTGATGCTTTAGGGGGAGCAGCAGCTTGCACTGGTATATGTCCCGCACCACCACAAAACCCAGCCCGCCAATAACTATCAGCGCGTCAATGGTCAGACACACCAGCGGGTCGCCGGTAAAGGCCGTCAGGCTGGAGTTGCCCGGCACGAAGCCCAAAATGTCAAAGCCCGCGTTGCAGTAGGCCGACACCGCCACAAATACCGAGGGCCACACCCCCGCCGCGCCGTACTCCGGCACGAAGCGCAGCATTAAAAGCCCAGCGCCCAGAAGCTCACAGGCGAAGGTGAACCCGAGCATAAGCTTTAAAAGGGAGGCCGCGTCGGGCATATCGCTGCCGGAGGCCTCCCCGGTCAGTATTACCTCCCGAAGTCCCAGCCGCCTGTGTACAAGCAGTGAGAACCCTGTGGCGAAGGTGGACAGGCCCAGGCCCCCCAGCTGTATAAGCAGGAGCACCACCGCCTGCCCGAAGGGGGACCAGTGGCCGGTGGTGTCCACCACCGAGAGCCCCGTAACGCAGGTGGCCGAGGTGGCGGTGAACAGCGCGTCCAGTGGGTGGGTAAAGCTGCCCGCCGCCGAGGATACCGGCAGCGTCAGCAGAAAAGTCCCGGCAAGGATAAGCAATACAAAGCTTACCACGATCACCCTCACCGGGGCCGCGGCCTTTTTTACCTTCCCAAAGTTCCGTTTTGTCCTGCTGAAATACTGCAAGCGCCTCACCCACTCCCTTAATTATTAAGCAGTTATCTTTTATCAGGCCATGGCCATGAGCTTATCAAGCCCGGTCTTCTGAAGGGCTATCATCAGCGGCACCCCCAGCGCATAGCAGACCACCAGTTCTCCTATTCCCACAGAGAACGCCCCGGCAAGAAAGCCCCCCAGAGAGGCATTGCCCCAGCTGAATACCCCCGCGTCCGAAAAGCAGCAGAGCTCAAGCCCAACTATCACGGCGTTCGCGATAACCGGCGGCAGCGGCGCCAGCCAGGGCACCCCTTTGAACCTCACCCTGGACAGCGCCAGGGTCCCCACCGCCGCCACAAAGGAGGCAAGGGTCCCGAATACCCAGTCTACAGCCCCGAAGGGGCTAGTAAGGTTCGCTATAAAGCACCCCAGCGCCAGCCCCGGCACCGCGGCAGGGGTAAACGCCGGCAGCACGGTAAGCGCCTCGGAGAAGCGAAACTGCACCGGCCCGTAGGCAAGATTAACAGCGGCGGCAAGATAAGTGAGCCCGGCATACATTGCCGCGATCACAGCGCTTACCGCCATAAAGCGCACCTTTTTAGAGTTTGACATAAAGATCCCTCCTAGTATTTTTTAAGGTCAGGATTTTGCGACTGACCGCGGCCAAAGCCCGGCCGCAAGCATAAGAATACGACTTTTTGGCCAAAAAAGCAAGCCCCGCAGCGAAATTTCCCCTTGCGCTTTTATAAAAAGGAGGGTATAATAATAAAGTCGTGCGGGTATGGCGGAATTGGCAGACGCGCCAGATTTAGGTTCTGGTGGGAGACCGTGCAGGTTCGAGTCCTGTTACCCGCACCATCCTGTGGATATAAAAAAGATATTCGCTCAAAAAACCGCGCGGTTGCGCGGTTTTTTGATGCCCGGAAGCCTGGATTTCAAAAGTACGAAAATGTGGATGTAAGTAAGCAAAAAATAGATTCGAACCCTCACAATAGCAAAATAAAGAGAAACCGGAGGGCCAGCGGAGACGATCTGCTGGCCCTCTCGCCGTAAAAATACATAGCCGGTCGCTTGGAAACTTTCCCTGAAAACAAGCGACCGGCTTTTTTTATTTCAGGAAGGAGCTGAACCTATGATAACCCTAAAAATCTGGCACGGCCCCATGCGGGCCACGCTGACCCTCCCCCTGCGCGAAGCAGAGATTCAAAAGGCGCTCGTCAAGGCGTTCCACACTGCGCCCTTCAAGGTCACCGCCGACGATATGTCTCCAGAGGCGCTGGCCATGCTGAATGGGAAGGAGATCGATCTGGACGAACTGAACTTCCTCGCCAAAAGCCTGGATCGGTTCACCCCATACGAGCAGGACCAGTTTTGGGCGATTGTACAGATGGAGCAACCGTCAGACCTCAAAGCGCTTATTAACCTCGCCTTTAATATGGAGAGGTACACGTTGGTGCAAAACGTCACCGACCTGGCCGCTGTGGGAAAGAAGTATCTGCTCAATAAGATGGGGACTCTGCCCGCTTCCGAAATTGACAACCTCGACTTCGAGCAGGCAGGCCGCGAACTGCTGACCAGCGGAGATGGAACTCCCACCACCTACGGCCTGCTCTTCACGAATGAGGACGTACCGTACCGCGAAGTCTACCACGGCGCAACTTTTCCCTACTGCGAACCTCGCCGGGACATTATCGCCGTTGCAAAGATGGAGTACGGCCCCAAAACCGAGTACCTGTACTTGCCGGAAGATGAACTCGCCATCATCAAGGCCGCCCGGCGGATGGGAGCGCCGTCCCCGGATATGTGCCGGGTGGCGTTCACGGATTTTATGCTGGACGCTCCAACCTGGATACAGCATCTGGAAACCATGCTGTGTGAGCATGGCCTCGGGGTGGCAAACGAACTGGCTGACGCATTTCCGAGAACCACAGAGGGCTTTGAAAAGCTGGCGGCGGTCGTGGAGTATGCCGACGTTTCCAGTAGCGGAGAGGTCATGAGAATAGCCCGGCATCTGGAGGATTTTGTGTTCATCAAAGACGCGGAAACAGACGAAGATGTAGGCCATCACTTTGTCAGTTTTGACAGCGAGTATCGCGCTTCGCCGGAGTTGGCAGACTATATCGACTTTGACGCCCTGGGCAATCAGATCAGTGAGGATCGAGAGGGGCAGTTTGTGGAAGGAGGCTTCGTCTGCATGGACAGCGGCTGTTCACTCGAAATGATTTTGGAAGATGATATGGATCTTACAATGAGAGGAATATAGTATGATAAAAGTTAAAATTACCAATAAAGCCGGGGTAGCCCTTGAATGGGAGCTGCCCGCCAACATCCACGAGCTCCACCACGCCCTGGTGGAAATGGGTATCCGAAAAACGCCCCGGAGCCTCTTGCTCATGGATGACAATGCCGCTAACGTGGAGCTCACAGCGGACAGCGAGATCGGCAAGGGCCTGCTGCGGGTGTTCGGCAGGAATGATACTCTGGCCGATGCTAACACCGTAGCGTTCGCCGTCAGCACTGCCAGAGAGGAAATTCTCACAGACCTGGAACAGAACATCGTCCACAACCAGTATCTCAGCAAAGAGATGCTATTCGATGACATCAAGGCCATGACCCAGGCCGCAGGGCCGGTGAAACTGACATTCTACTGCCCCCTGGTGGGCCAGTTGGATGACGGTGAGTGCGATGAGTATATCGAGGTGGGCAGCGGTTTTCTGACGGCATATCAGGATCAGATCGAGCAGGGCATCGCCAACGAGCAGTCCCCTGAAATGGGCGACATGGCGCAGTACCTGGACAGAAACGCTGGCGTAGCTGCCAAGCTCATGTCGGCGGTCTGGACAGTAGAGGAAATGGACGGCAGGCTCCTGGGCCGTATCGACAGCCACCTCAAGGAGCCGCTCACGCCGGAAGAAATGGCTGATTTGAAAGACGAAATCCTCGGACAATGCTCAGATGGGCTCGGGGAAGGCTTTGAGCAGCGGCCCATTGATACGGACGAGGGCGACCTATACGTTTCCTACTGGAACAGCAGTGATGATTATTTTCTCTGCACCGAAGATGAGTTAGATGAACATTTGGAACCCCATCAAGGGATGGGCGGAATCTGAAGGAGGTATCACAATGAACGAATGGGATAAACTGCACCGGCAGGCAGAACGGTACAAGGCCGAGTATCCGTCCGGCACCAGAATTATGCTGCTGAGCATGGGCGAGGATATGCACCGTGTCGAGGATAACACACGCGGCACTGTGCTCACCGTCGATGACATCGGCACCCTGCACTGCAAGTTCGACAATGGCCGGTCGCTGGGCCTCATCCCCAACGAGGACTCCTTCCGCAAGCTGACGGAGGAAGAACTGGCAGAGGAACAGGAGCCGGATATAGATGAGGATGAAGATTTCGGCATGAAGATGTAGGAGGTGTTTCAATTTTGGATAGGTCGGATGGCGCATGGCTATCCGATTTTTTGATATGTTCGCGGGGATCGGCGGGTTCCGCTCTGGCCTTGAGGCCGTGGGCGGGTTTGAATGCGTCGGCCACTGTGAGATAGACAAATATGCAAATCAGGCATATAACGCTATGTATGATACGGAAGGAGAAGTGTTTTTTGCAGACGCCAGAACCATTGACCCGGCAGCGTTGCCGGATATCGACCTTATTTGCGGCGGCTTTCCTTGTCAGAGGTTTTCAATCGCTGGAAAACGGAGAGGATTTGCAGATGACGCCCGAGGGACTTTGTTCTTTGAAATCGCCCGTCTTGCCTCCGCTAAAAGACCTGCATTTCTGCTGCTTGAAAATGTTCCCGGATTGCAAAGTTGCGTGGCAACTTTTTCGCATCGACGGCTGCCGGACGTTTGCGACGATCCTCAGTACGCTGGATGAACTGGGGTACGATGTCGCGTGGCAAATGCTTAACAGCAAGGATTTTGGAGTCCCCCAGTCCCGCAAAAGAGTGTATATTGTCGGATACCTTAGAGGAAAATGTTCCGGCGAAATACTTTCTTTCACAGACGCAAATGGAGCGGCTCTTGAGCAAGTCTTACCTGGCCCGGAAGGGTGCCGGGTGTACTCCCCCAGCGGAGTCTCCATCACCCTGACAAGCAGCGCTGGAGGTTTCGGTGGGCGCAGCGGGCTTTATAACGTGAGCCTACCCATCAAGGTCATGACGAAAGCCGGGTATCAGCTTGCCCACCCCGGCGACAGCATAGACCTAGCCTACGCCACCATGAATACCCGGCGCGGCAGGGTCGGGGATAAAATCGCACACACTGTCACCCCTGGAAATAACCAGGGATATTTTTTTATCGACCTGAACGAAGAACCCAGCCTGACCGATAATGCCCGGTGTCTGCTGGCTAATCAGGATGCGGGTATTGGCAAGTTCAAGGGCGGGAGATCGGGTGTTTTTGTGGAAGGACAAGCACCCTTCTCTATTCCTATACAGGACGCAGACGGCAATCTGCATTACGGCAAAGTGAGAAAGCTCATGCCCATAGAATGCTGGCGCTTGCAGGGGTTTAGTGACGAGCAGTTTCACAAGGCAGCAGACACAGGGCTGTCAGACGCTCAGCTTTATAAAATGGCTGGCAACGCCGTTACGGTGCCTGTCATTTCTGCTTTGGGCGAAAAAATCAAAGAGATATTTTGGAGGTCGCAATGCCGAACCATGTAACAAATATTATTGAGATCAAGGGCGACCCTGCCCGAATCAAGTCCTTGTTCGAGGCCATTAAGCACGATGAATACGGCCTGGGTTCCATCGATTTCAACAAGCTCATCCCCATGCCGCCGGAGTTGGATATCGAGGAAGGGAGCCAAACAAAGCGCGGCCTGAAAGCCTACCAGGATTTCATCGAGGTCTATACCTTTAACGGCAAAAAAGAGGACTTTGACCTGCTGAACATCCCCGAAAAATCCGAGCAGGCATTCCTGCGTGTCCACCCCGACATCGACCAGACAGAATGGAAATTGGGCAAGCAGGCGTTTCAGAATCAGCAAAAGTATGGTATTCCTACCTGGTACAAATGGCGCACCCGGAACTGGGGTACCAAATGGAACGCCTACGGCTACGAGGGCGGCGTTCAGTTTGACGGTAAGACCTTACAGTTCCTGACTGCCTGGGCCCCTCCCACACCTATCGTGGAAAAGCTGGCAGCCATGTATCCTGACCTCGACTTTGTACACCAGTGGGCAGATGAGGATATTGGCTACAACTGCGGTGAGATTGAGTATCACAATGGTTCGCCGGATGGAGAGTTCTATCCTACCGGGCAGGAAGCCGTCGACTATGCCAACGGCCTGTGGGGATTTTATGGCATGGATGAATATGAGGACGAAAGCGAAGATATGGGAGGGCCGAAGTTGTGAGCATCAAAAATATCACTACTGACAACCTGCGCCGCATGGGAAACTCAGAAGGTCTTGCTATCCAAGACTGCGGCGGGGATTTGCAGGAGTGGGTGGACGGGATCAATGAAATGCTGACCAAAGAAGATATCCTGCAAAACGGCAGCAAGTTCACCGACTGTTCGTCCTTTGAACACGATGGCCTGACCTGCCTGCTGTTTCCTTTTGAGGGTGTAACCGTGGATACGGGCCGGTTGGCAATCTGGAGGCTCAAGACACATGACGCCTTTGGGGGCACATGGTTGTCTGACTATGTGCCGAACCGTCTGGGCGGCTTTGATAGTTCCCAGATAGAGGAACCCGCAGAAACAGAGGACATGGGCAGCGGGATGTCTATGAAATAAGTATAACAGAATTTTGAGCCGGTATCAATCGTTCAGAGAGCGATGATACCGGCTTTTTTCGTTTTCTGGACGGTTTCCGGCGAAGAAATGAGGTGGTTTCAATCAAATCGCCGGTATCCTGGGTGGGCAATAAAGCGCCCATCCTCCCTATCATTTACAGCTTGTTTCCTCTGAAATATGGCAGGTTCGTGGAGGTGTTCGGCGGCTCCGGCAGCGTGCTGCTGGGCAAGCCGCCTGACCCTTTCGAGATTTACAACGACTTTGACCGGAACCTTACGAATCTGTTCCACTGCATGAAAGAGCGTACCATGGCGACCATCCGGGAGTTGGGCTTTTGCAATCTCAATTCCAGGGATGACTTCCAGGCCATCAAGAAATTTTTTCAGCATGAGCAGTTCGATGACGGATTCCTGGCAGAAGAAATGGAGCTAACGGAAGTCCTGTTCCCGCCTCCAGCAGCGGAGGAATTGCGGGCCATCCGGCAGCGCATCATCAATGATTACGACGTGCGCCGGGCGGCTATGTACCTGAAGTTGCTGCGGTACAGTTATTCCAGCGGGAAGAAATCTTTCGCCTCCCAGCCATGCGACCTGCGGCGGCTTTTCAGTTTGATTCAGCAGTTAGAGGGCAGGCTGGCAAACGTGGTAATTAAGAACCAGGACTTTGAAACCCTCATCCACCACTACGACCGGCCTGACACCTTTTTCTACCTGGACCCGCCGTACTTCTCTACCGAGGATATGTACGCTGTGGAGTTTGCCTGGGCAGACCATGTGCGTCTGCGGGACACAGCGGCAAATATGCAGGGTCGGTTCCTGCTTTCCTACAATGACTGCTCCGAGATTCGAGAGTTGTACGACGGCTTTCCTGTCTTTGACTTCACCAGGGTACACTCCATGGCGCAAAGATACGAGGCCGGGAAAGAGTTCAAGGAACTGCTTATCGGTAATTACGATTTATTTGAAAGAGAAAAAGCCAAGCCAGCGCAACTGGCATTTGAGATATAGGAAGTGATTATTTTGGCAAGTGAACCATTTATTCTGGTATCCGTTCCCCTGGAGATGTTCCTGGAAGCGGGCATCAATACTGAAAGCATCATCCAGGTGAGCGCCCGTGAGGGAAAGATTATTATCGATACGCCTGATACTACGGAGGATTACGTCTGCGACAGGGATTGTGAAAGCTGCCCAATGAACGCTGTTCCCTGCGAGTTTGATTGTGAAAACTGCCCCTGTGAAGCCAACTGCGACGGAAGGGGGATGGACGAATGACCACGAAACTGCTGAGAATTTTGGGCAAGAGGGGACGGATCACTATCCCCTATGAGATTCGGCAACGGGTGGGTTTTGCGTACAATGACGTGCTGTCTTTCACCGAGTCTGGCGATGGCAATTCTGTAATCGTCCGCAGGGAAAAGCTCTGCGACAACTGCCAAGACAAAACTGTACAGGCCGTGACGGATGACCACGCTATGCTGTTGGAGCTACTGGACTCTCTGCCGGTAGAACTGCAAAAGGCTGCATTCGTGCAGCTTTCCGAGAGCCTGGGCAGGCTGCCCAAGAGGGAAATCCGGACCGGCCCTCCGCGCATCCGGGAAGCTGACACACCGATATAACAGGAGGTGTTCTGGATTGAAAACTATCCGCGCTCCGCCCAGATCGTCCAAAGTTTTCGGCTGAATCTTTGTTGCATATTTATTCGATTTTGGTCTGGACTTTTCGGGAGTTTATGGTATCCTTGTGGTCAAGAAAAACTCCAAGAGAGGATGAACCCTATGAAGAAATTCTTGATCGCTATCCTGACCGCCGCCCTACTGATAAGCAGCGCCGGGTGCCAAGCCAAACAGCCCCAGGCCGAACCATCAACGCCGGAACCCGCTCCCCAGGCCCTTGTAGTGAATGTGGAATCGCCCACAGAAAACAGCGAAAAACGCATCGACACAATCACTGCCTTGGAGCAGATCACTGCGGGCCTCAAGGTGAAAGTAGATACCACAGAAAAGGAAAAATCAGCCAAGCAGATTAACGACAAGGCGCAGGACACCGCCCCGGTAACAAGCCAGGAAAAGGCCCAGGAAACCGCAGAAACCCTTGATGTACAGCAGTCAGAACCCACCACCGAATCCAAGGCTGCGACATCTACTCCCGCGCCAAAACAGCCTGCCACAGAGCCTGACGCCTACCTTAAAGTCACCGTGAAGGCCACGCCTACCCCGCCTCCGGCGGCTACACCCGCACCGACTCCTGCCCCCACGCCAGAGTCGCCAGCACCCACACCCGCCCCTGCTGAGCCTATCCCGACCCCGGCAGAACCCACCTCGGAGCCGGTCATAGAGGAACCCAGCTTCGACATCGGCTACTGGATCGGCTACGCACAAAGCTGCGCACAGGGGCTGGGGTTACGGCTGGAAAGCTCGGCGGTAGACTGCTGGGACAATCCCATCGGGGCCGGGCCGCACAGCACCTGCCTGGAGAGGGATATCAGCAGTCGGCTGAATAGATATGCAAACGACCCGGATATCACCGATGTGTGGGTGTGGTATGAATCCACCGGAAACAACACCTACAACATCTATATCGGGTACGCATGACAACCAAAAAAACCAAGGACACTGCGAAAGTAGTGTCCTTTTTTTATTGCCCATTTGGGCAGAAAAGGAGAGTAAATGACATCTACAGTTAAAAGAAAGAGTATGGCGCTGGTCATGGCCCTGCTCATGTGCTTTTCTATGTTCGTCAGTTTCGGTACTATGGCCCAGGCCGCCGGAGAACGCTCGGAAATCTATATGGTGAGTTTTCCCCGTGATGCCGAGGCCAACCGGGACCATTGGGAACGTGACGATCTCCAGTTCATGAACGGCTGGTATATGGACGCTTATGATATGTTCGCGACCTTTGCGGTCGGCTCCTATGAGGGGAAAGTGGCGTATTGCATCGAGCCGGGAACACCCATCGACAACGCCCATGCCTTCACGGCAAAGGACGAAACTTTTTGGGATAACTATCCCTCGTCCCTCAACAAGACTATTGATGCAGACACCATCAAGTCACTGATTGGCCGCATTTTGCAGTACGGCTACAATGGGAATATCGACACTACTTGGGTGTCTCAAAATAGTGCTGCTGCCGACAAGCTGGCCCATGTCTACGCCACACAACTCTTAATTTGGGAAACCCTCGTGGGCGAGCGCGACGAGAACTTCAACCACGTCAGCACCGGCGGCAAGAATCCCATCCTGGACTTCATCAAGCAGGGGCATCCGCTCCGCTCTCGAATCATGGACAAGTACAACTCCATGGTCACCAGTGTGCAGAACCACAGCAAGGTGCCGTCCTTTATGGCAAAGAGCCGGGGTAAGGCACCCACTATAGAGTTGGAGTGGGATGGCGGCCAGTACACCGCTAAGCTCACGGATACCAACAATGTGCTGGGCAACTACACCTTTTCCTCCGACTACAGTGCAATGAAATTCACCACCAGCGGGAATGTGCTGACAATCACAAGCCCCACCGCGCCTACCGGCGATGTGACTGTCAGCGCCAGCAAGAAGGATTCCAAGCGCATGGGCCTGGTTGTGTGGGACGATGGCACTTTCGGCCCTGGCGTTGGGCAGCAGAATACAGTCACCTACACCCAATCTGTGACCGACCCTATCGCCGCCTATCTCAAGCTGAATGTTTCTTACGGCTCCGCAAAAATCATCAAGACCTCTGAGGACGGCAAGGTGGAGGGTATCACTTTCCGTATCACCGGCAACGGTATCGACCAGACCGTCACCACCAACAGCCGTGGCGAGGTGCAGATCGACAACCTCCAGCCCGGCGAGTACACCGTCACGGAGCAGGTGGCTGGCGACTACGTCCCCCAAGAGCCGCAAAAAGTGACCGTCCAGGCCGGGCAGACAGCGACTGTCGGTTTTAACAACAGCTTGCAGAAGGGCTCTCTTACCGTCACCAAAAACAGCGAGGATGGCCTAAACAGTGGCGTTCATTTCCATTTATATGGGACTTCCAGTATGGGGGAAACTGTGGATTTGTACGCTACCACCAACAGTTCCGGTGTAGCGCAGTTCACCGATATTCCCATCGGCAGCGGGTACACCGTGGAGGAAGTGGACACAGCAGTTCGGTATGTTGTGCCCTCCACTCAGACCGTTAATGTGGAGTGGGAGAAGGTCGCCAATGTCACCTTTCGCAATGTGCTGAAGAAGTTTAATATTACGCTCAACAAGGTGGATAAGGAAACCTCTGCTCCCCAGGGTGACGCCACTCTGGCGGGGGCCGTCTATGGCGTTTACAAGAACGGTGAACTTGTGGACACCTATACCACCGATTCTGAAGGACATTTTACCACCAGCTATTACACCTGTGGTTCTGGTTGGACGGTTCAGGAAATCAGCCCCAGCGAGGGATACCTGCTGGACAAAACTGTGTATCCTGTGGGCGCTGACCCCAAGCAGTATGAAGTGGAGTTTAACTCCGCTCCTGCCGTGGAGAGTCCCGAAACTGTGCAGAAGGGTAAAATTACCATCATCAAGCACTGTGACGATGGGTCCACGCAGATTGAGACCCCGGAGGTGGGTGCGGAGTTTGCCGTGTTCCTTAAGTCTTCCGGCGGCTATGACAGCGCCAAAGAATCCGAGCGCGACTACCTGACCTGTGACGAAAACGGTTACGCTGAAACCAAGCTGCTCCCCTACGGCGTGTATACTGTGCGTCAGACCAAGGGCTGGGATGGCCGTGAGCTTATGAAAGATTTTGATGTATTCATCAATAAGGATGGCGGCGTTTATCGGTATCTCATCAACAACGCTCCCTTTGCCAGCTATGTTAAGGTTATCAAGACCGATGCGGAAACCGGCAAGGCTATCCCCTATGCAGGTGCCGGATTCCAGATTTTTGACCCCAATGGGCAGCTCGTCACCATGCGGTTCACCTATCCGGCGGTCACCACCATCGACACCTTCTACACCACCACTGACGGTACCCTCATTACGCCGGAAGTTCTGCCTTACGGCACAGGCTATTCTCTGGTGGAGGTGCAGGCTCCTTACGGCTATGTGCTGAACTCAGAGCCTGTCTATTTCGATATAACCCCGGACAATTCCACCGAGGAAAGCACCGTTACTGTGGTACAAGTTGAGCGGCCTAATATGCCGCAGAAAGGCACAATCAGCATCACCAAGATGGGTGAAGTGTTCTCCTCCGTCACCTCTCTGGGCGGTAGTTCGGTTGATGAGGATGGAAATGAAGTTGACCTACCCGTAAGCTATCAGCCGGTCTACGAAGAAAAACAACTGGCAGGTGCGGTCTACGAGGTAACAGCCGCCGAGGACATCATCACCCCGGACGGCACGCTCCGTTATGCGGCGGGCGAGGTGGTTGCCACCCTTACGACCACCCAGGACGGCCCTGTTACCACCGCGCCCCTCTATCTGGGGAAGTACCAGGTGCGGGAAATCGAGGCCCCGTTTGGCACGGTTCTGGACACGGAAATGCACACGGTAGAGCTGACCTACGCCGGGCAGGAGGTGGAGATCACCGAGGCCAGCGCCACCCTGCACGATGACCGGCAGAAGATAAAAATCAGCCTGGATAAGGTGTTGGAGCAGGACGAAATCTTTGGGATTGGCATGAACGGCGAGATCACTACGGTACAATTTGGGCTGTACGCCAGCGAAGATATCACCGCCGCAGACAGCTCCGTCATCCCCGCCGATGGGCTGATCGAAACCATAAACTGCGCCGAAGACGGCTCCGCTGTGTTCATCACCGACCTGCCCCTGGCCAGCTATTATGTCAAGGAGATCAGCACCGACAAGCATTACACCCTACCGGATACCGTGTACCCGGTTGTGTTCAAGTATGCTGGGCCGGATATCTCTGTTGTAGAAGTCCAGCTGAACGATGGTGAACCCATCGCCAATGAACTCATCTACGGCAGCATCAAGGGCCTGAAAATCGACCGGGAGAATCAGGAAGTTATCGCCGGTGCGCTGTTCGGATTATTCCGTCCTGATGCATTACAGTTCACCTTCGAGACCGCTATACTGACCTCCACCTCAGATGAGGATGGCATGTTCTCCTTTGAGAATGTTCCTCTGGGCAACTGGATCGTCCGGGAGCTGCAGCCTGCCGAGGGGTATCTGCCCAACACAGATGTCCATCATGTGCAGGTGGAGAGGGACGAGCAGCTCATCGAAATCACGGTTGCAAATGATAAGGTCCCTGAGTTGGGAACTACTGCCAGCATCGGTGGTGAGAAAGAGGTCAATGCTACCGAGATTTTCACACTGGAAGATGTAGTAGAGTACACCCACCTGGTACCGGGCAAGGAGTACACGGTCAAGGGTGTTCTCATGGATAAGGCCACCGGCGAACCCCTGAAAATCAGCAACGAAGAAGTACGCTCTGAAACCGTATTCACCCCTGAGAACCCCAGCGGAGCAGTAACGGTTGTGTTTGAGTTCGATGCCAAGTATATCAAGGCCGACACTGATATCGTTGTGTTCGAGAGTCTGTATCAGGAGGGCCGGGAGCTGGCCGTCCATGCGGATATTGAGGACGAATCCCAGACCGTGACTATCCGTGTGCCGGAGATCGGCACCCAGGCCACCATCGGAGAAGAAAAGGAAGTTACCATCGACGGCCCGATCACTATTGACGATGTGGTGGCTTATAAGAACCTGACTCCTGGCAAGGAGTATTCTGTTTACGGCATCCTCATGGACAAAAATACTGGCGAAGCCCTCAAAGTGGACGGCGAGGAGATCCATGCGGAAAGTGTTTTTACACCGGAAACTGCTAACGGCGAAACTGTAGTACAGTTCACCTTTGATACCACCGGACTGGTGGATTCCACAGAAATCGTGGCCTTCGAGAGCCTGTCCCGTGAGGGGATCGAACTGGCGGCCCATGCCAATATCGAGGATCCGGCTCAGACGGTCAAGGTGACAGTCACAGGCCCCAGGATCGGTACCAAGGCCCACATTGACGGCAAAAAAGAGGTATCCGACAAGGGCCTCATCACCATCGAGGACGTGGTGTCTTACAAGGGTTTGAGCGCTGGTAAGGAGTACAAGCTGGTTGGCACCCTCGTGAATAAAACCACCGGCGAACCTTTCAAGCTCAACGGTGAGGAAATCCGCAGTGAAGTTGTGTTTACGCCCGAAAAATCTGAAGGAGAAGTCACTGTTCCCTTCCCCTTTGACACCTACTGGGTGAACTCCACTACAGATATTGTGGTGTTTGAAAAGCTGTCCCTGGACGGCAAGGAGATCGCCGTCCACGAAGATATCGGCGATAAGGAGCAGACAGTCACCATCATTGTCACAAGGCCGGAGATAGGCACAAAGGCCACCATCGACGGCAAAAAAGAAGCCGCTCCCGCAAAAGAAATCACCATTGAGGACGTTGTGTCCTATAAGAACTTGACTCCCGGCGCGGAGTATAAGCTAGTGGGTGTTCTCATGGATAAATCCACAGGGGAAACTTTGAAAATCAATAATCAGGAGATTCGTGCGGAGGCAACATTTACCCCCGAAAAGGCCGATGGCGAAACTGTAGTAAAGTTCACCTTCAACGGCAGCGGCATCACCCAGGCCACAGATATCGTGGTGTTTGAAACGCTCTATCAGGGCGAGGTAAAAATCGCCGCCCATGAGGACATCAACGACGAGGGCCAGACTGTAAAAATCGTGCCTCCCACGCCGGACAAGCCCACCACTCCCAACCCCGGAAATCCTCAGACCGGCGACCGTTCCATGATGGGCTTCTGGCTGTGGCTTGGTGCTGTCGCCCTGGGCGGATTGGTGTCCGGCATCATTATGTACAGCAGAAAAAGAAAAGAACAGGATGATGAATCATGAAGAAGGTGTATATCTGTGCGCCCCTGGGCGGGGATGTGCAGGGCAATCTGGAAAAGGCAAAGCGCTATAGCGAATACGCACTGAGGTGCGGGGCGGCTCCGGTCACCCCGCATTTTTATGCGCTCTGTCTCGATGACAGCATCCCGGAGGAACGTGAGATGGGCATGGCTGCTGGGTTGTCTTTGCTCTGGTTTTGTGATGAAGTTTGGGTGTTCGGCGACCAGACTACGGACGGCATGAGGGCTGAAATAAAGCTGGCGCACAATCTCAATATCAGGGTCAAAGTTATCAAGGAACATGAAATCAAAAAAGTGATAGGAGATGTTTCGGCATGAGAAAAAGATGGAAAAAATTTCTGCTGTGTATCGTTTTCGCGGCGCTGCTGGTGCCGGTTCTGACGGTTCCCGCCATGGCTACCGGTGACGTGGCGGGCGCTATCCAGAGCACCTGGACAACAGCGCAGACCCAGATCCGGGCGGTGGTAGACAATGTGGTGTTCCCCGTCATCGACATGATCCTGGCGGTGCTGTTTTTTGTTAAGGTGGGCGGCGCATATTTCGACTATAGGAAGCATGGGCAATTGGAATTTACGGCCCCGGCCATCCTGTTTGCCTGCCTGATTTTCACGCTCACGGCCCCGCTCTATATCTGGACGATACTGTAAAAATATTCACGAAGTGGGAGGGGCAATGCGCTCCTCCTGCTTACATTTTTCGGAGGTGGTCAACATTTTTGATTGGTTAGGCGACATCCTCGGCGGCATCGGAAGTGCTGTTGGCGGGGTGTTCGATACGATTGGAGAGCAGGTGTCCGCAGCCATCTGGGACGCCATGATACGATGGTTTTACAACACGATTTTTGACGCGGCCAGCGACTTCTTCACCATGATGGGCAATATGGGCGCGGATATCTTCGACCTGAACTGGGTCAGTGCGACCATATCCCTGTTTACACTTTTCGGCTGGTCACTATTCATTGCAGGAACGGTGGTAGCTGTTTTCGATATAGCCATAGAATACCAGACCGGCAGGGCCAGCGTCAAGACCACGGCGATAAACGTCCTGAAGGGCTTTTTTGCCTGTTCGCTTATTGGCATTTTACCGGTGGAGCTCTATAAGTTTTGCATCAGTTTGCAAAATACCTTCGCGGGCGACCTCACCAGAATCTTCTCCGGGCAGCAGGCGCAGGGGCTTTCCGAGCAGAGCATCGCCATCCTGACGGCGAATTTTGTGCTGCCCCAGAATACCGTAATAGGGCTGTTTGAACTGCTGGCGCTGGTAGCCTTTGCCTACTGCGTGATGAAAATTTTCTTCGCAAATATCAAGCGCGGGGGCATCCTCTTAATCCAAATGGCAGTGGGGGCGCTCTATATGTTCTCGGTTCCCAGAGGTTATACGGACGGATTCAACCAGTGGGTCAAGCAGATCATTGCGCTGTGCTTGACGGCTTTCTTGCAGACAACCCTGCTGTTCCTTGGTCTGCTGACGTTCTCGGACAATATGCTGCTGGCCCTGGGGATCATGTTGGCGGCGGGTGAGGTGCCGAGGATTGCCCAGCAGTTTGGGCTGGACAGCTCGGTCAAGGTGAATATGATGAGCGTGGTACACGCCACCAGTACGGCGGTCAATATGACGCGCTCTGTGGCAAAGGCCATAGCGTGAGGTGCCTATGAAAGATAATCTGGAATTGGGACGCAATGACATCGCCATCGACTCGGACATGGAGGTGGACGGCGATATCGGGCAGGAGATCACAGTTTATATCGAAACTTGGTTTGACGTGGATAAGAAGTTCGGCGTCCACACCAGCGCGGACGAGGGTGCCTGGCTGAATATGTACGGCAAGTTCAATCCTTTTGAAGATACGCTCCGCATTGAGTGCGAGATCAGCCGGGATGATGGCTCCTCGTACTTTGACTATGAGCCGACCGCTGGTGAATCGCAGTTCATTAAAGATATGATCACGGAGAAAATCCGGGAACAGTACGACCAAACGCCCCAGGAATTTTGTGATGAATTCACTGTGGGGCCAACGATGGGAGGGATAAAATGACAACCTATTTATATCCGCAAAACCTGAAAGCGACAGCGAATCTCTGGCTGTGGAGTCTGCGGGATTTCGCTATCCTGTGCGTGGCGGCGCTGCTTTCGGTGCTGGCGCTGGTGCAGCTTCACTTCATGGTGCCTGCGGCGGTGACGCTGTGCTTTGGATTTCTCACCATCCGCATGGATGACGCCACAGTGCTGGATTTCCTGAAATATGCTGTGCGTTATTTCATTTCAAGCCAGCAAATCTACGATTGGAGGTAATCAAATGGGCAAAAAGAAAAAGGGACGCTCCACCCAGGAACTCATGGGGATTCAGAATTTCACCAGATACGGGCTTGCCACAAACCGTGGCGAGCTCTTGTTTTTTCTGGTGTCTCCCACCAATATTTCAGTGCTGTCCCATGCCAACATCGAGATAAAGATTCGCCATCTCATGATGGTGCTGTCCGCAATCCCCGACATTGAGATCACCTGCACCGACTCCTGCGAGTGCTTCGATGATAACCAGGCGTATCTGCGGGGGCGGCTCCAGGAGGAAGGGAATCCGCTGGTTCGGCAGCTCTTGGAGCAGGACAGGGAAATGCTCGACCGGGCACAGGCGGAGATGGCCACAGCTCGACAATTTCTGTTCATCAGCCGATGTAAAGGCATGAAAGCAGATCAGGTGTTTCAAGCTGTGAACCGCATTGAGAAAGTGATATCCGAGCAGGGCTTTGAAGTGCGGCGCATGAGAAAGAGCGACATCAAGCGCTTTCTTGCCATTTATTTCGACGCCAGCATGAACGGCGACCAGCTGCCGGATACGGACGGCGGCCAGTTTTTTGAGGTAGGACAATATGAACCGGAGGATTAGATTTGTGATTCTGGCTTTGCTGTCACTGGCTGTTCTGCTGGTCTGCGGATATATGGTGGGCCGGGAACTGCTGTCACGGCAGAAAGAAAAAGAAGATTTCGAGCAGCTCGCCAAGCTGGTGACCGTAAAAAGCCCTGCTGCCAGCCCTACCCCAACAGGGCCTCCCGCAGCCGATGAGCATCCAGCGGCTACAGCCACTCCCACCCCCGATTCTGAAGAAGAATCACAAGAGCAGCGCCGCGATCTCTCCGAACTGTTCGCCATGAATGAGGACTTTGTGGGATGGCTGTGTATTCCTGAAACCGACATCAACTATCCTGTCATGCACACGCCGAATGATCCTGAAAAATACCTTCGCCGAAATTTTCAGGGCGAGTACAGTGAATCGGGTGTCCCTTTTCTCGATTTCCGATGCAGCCTTGACAGCGGCAACCTCATCATCTACGGACACAACATGATGAGTGGAACCATGTTCGGCGATCTGCAAGGATATGTACAGGAGGATTTCTGTAAGGCCCACCCCATTGTAGAATTTCAGACGGCGGACGGCTGCGCGGAATATCGGGTGTTCGCCGTGGCTTGGGTCAAGAGCAACGATAGGCGCTCCTTTCAGCGTTCCTGATCTCTCTGACGCTTTTTCTGCCACTGTTC
>ERZ777305.1799-NODE-1799-length-22054-cov-4.375199_pt1 | contig 22054 bp, 14 predicted proteins | sample MGYA00374965_ERZ777305 | MGnify/ENA primary metagenome ERZ777305 (study PRJEB29328, sample SAMD00013331) | mouse gut metagenome | study: EMG produced TPA metagenomics assembly of the Metagenome analysis of fecal microbiota from mouse which was promoted... | reverse complement strand
AAAAACTCGTTTTTTTTGAGAAAATTGTGTAAAGTTATATTGACAAAATCATTAATATTCTTTTTACAGTGCCGTTTGCCGGTGCTTATGCCGCCTTTTCAATTGCCGCGTCCAGCTTACCGACGAACCTGTAAAAAATTTCGATCTGCTGATAGGTTCTGCCGTCGTCCGATTTTTCCTTGTGGTGAACGACAATCTTGTCAATAAGCTCATTCAGTATCGCCGCGTCTAGCTTCTCCACATCGGTGTACTTGCGGATAACATTTATAAATTTAGCCGATGAATCCGCGCCGCGTTTCAGCTCGTCAAGCTGTGCCGCCAAGTCGGGGAGTGTTTTCCTGATCTCCGCTTGCTCGGCTTCATATTCCGCGGTCATAAGCTCGTAGCGGCTGTCGGGTATCTTCCCGAGCGCATTGTCCTCGTACAGCTTGCAGAGTATTCGATTCAGCTCGTCACAGCGCCGCTGCTTTTGTCCGTATTCGCTCTCGAAACGCTTCATTGTTTTGCTGGTCATCGACTTGTATTTGCTCCCGAGAAACTCCGCGAATTTTTTGCTGTCATAGCGGTATCGGAACAGATTTCTGCGTATATCCGTCAACACAATATCGTATATCACATCGAATGTGATGTAGTGCGACGCGCAGTATTCCTTGCCGTGGGTCTTGTACATCCAGCATGAATACGAGCCGTGATAAGTTCCGTCGGCGCGCTGCTTCTGCGAGTAGGTAAGGCAATGTCCGCAGTCCGCGCAGTAGAGCAGCCCAGCGAATATCTGAACCTCGCCGTTCTTGGCGGGACGATGCTTCGCGCTTAGTATGCGGTGAACCGTGTCCCATAGCTCCTTTGTGATGATCGGCTCGTGGCAGTTCTCGGCGATTATCCATTCCTCGCGCGGGTTCTTGACCTTTTCCTTGCTCTTTATGGATTTGTTGCGCCGTTTGCCGTAAACAAGCTGTCCGAGATAGACCTCGTTGTCCAGAATCGCGCGTATCGAGGTGACGTGCCAGTCAAATTCCTTGCGCCAGTAATCGCTTTTGAAGTAGTCGGGATTGTTCTTGTTGAAGTAAGCGATAGGCGTAAGCACCTTTTCCTCGCGGAACATTTTTGCCATTTTATTGTAGCCTATGCCCTCGGCGGCAAGTCTGAATATCCGCTTTACCACCTGCGCGGCAGGCTCGTCGACTATCAGATGATGACGGTCGGCGGGGTCGATCTTGTAACCGAACGGCGCTTTCGAGCCGATGAACTGACCGTCGCGCGCTTTGGCTTTCTTCGCCGCCTTGGTTTTCTTGGACACGTCGCGGGCGTACATTTCGTTCACGACATTCTTTATCGGGAAGAGCAGATCGTCGCCGTTTACCAGCGAGTCATAGTTATCGTCCGCCGCGATAAACCGAACGTTGTTGTCGGTAAATTCTCGCACATACATTCCGGTTTCAACATAGTTTCTTCCGAACCGCGAGAGGTCTTTGACGATAACCAGATTGATCTTTCCGCTTTGGATATCGCCGTACATTTTTTGAAACGCCTCTCTGTCGAAATTTGTACCGCTGCACCCGTCGTCGCAGTAAAAGGTGTAGTCGGTTATCGAGTGATCCTTGCAGTATTGCTCCAGCAGAACCTTCTGTGTTTCGATGCTTACGCTTCCGCCGAAGTTACCGTCGTCCACCGAAAGTCTGCAATAGAGCGCCGCCTTGTAATGCTGCTGTTTTATCATAAAACTCCTTTCCCGGCAGCGGATCGCTTTGTCTTGCAACCGACAGTATATCACAACCGTCCGCGAAAGTCCAGCGATTTTTTCCGCTGCCGTCAAGATTTTTTTCGGATTTTACATTTTCAAAGTGAGTTCTTCTTGTTCGTCCTGCTTCTCGTCCTCATCGCTTTCGAGCCTGTTGAGCATGAGATTTTCAAGACTGTCGGCGGCGTTTATCTCGTCCGTGAACGCCGACCATACCCGATAAGTCACGCCGCCGATCTCGCGGTCTGTGAATTTTATTTTCTTCACCTCGGGCATTTTCTCGCATATCGGTCTGTCCAGACCGTTCACTCTTTTGAAATTGTAACCGATGAATTTTTTCATTATGACCTCCCAGTAATTGCAATGTTGTCCGTTTGTATTACTTTATTTGGCTTAACCGCCGCATTCCCGCCGAAGATTTAATCAGAAATCCTAGCCAATACCCGTTTTTTAATCACTTTTCAAATCTCCGGCGGGCTTTGCCCGACGGTGTTTACGGGCTTATGCCGCCATCGGTGGCATAAGCCCTTTTTCCTGCATCATAATCATGCCCTCATATCCGCTCGAATCAGCTGTGAAATATTCGCTCTATTTTCCTGCAATCAGCTCTGCGAACCGCCCTGCCCAAACTCGCGCAGAAACGGCTCAAATTTCGCTCCGAATCTGCTTGGTGAGTTGTTGCCTTGCTCGGCTGAAACCCTCGCTCAAATCGTCGGAAATCCGCCTAAACAACCGTCACTATTTTAAGGCAGTGCCGTCACTTTTCAAAAAGCCGTCACTATTGTCATTCCTCATAGGTAAAGCATTTGCAAGACATGGAGTGACGGCAGTGACGGCTATTTCTACCCACAGTTGGCAGCCGTCACTGCTGTCACTTTTGCGATCGTATTTCAAAACGATAAACCGCTGTCCGCACGAACGTTTTATCTCAAAGGTCACGCCGAAACCTTTCAGCTCTATGCCGTGCTGAACAAGATTTTGAGTGATCTTGTTTGACGGAATCTCAATGCCGAATTGCATTTTCAATTCACCGACCAGCATAGTGGCAGAGCCTTTGAAATATTTTTTCTCCAATATGAAATCGTGTATCATGAAAGAAAAAGTGTCGCGCGGTTTAGGAATTATGTTCTCCTCGGCAATCCAGCGGGAACATTCGCGTTTCAAGTGCAGTTCAAGATTTTCGATATCGCGTCCTACGCAATGCAAAATAACTTTGCCGCTGCCGCGCTGCTTTTCGATCATCACCATGCTCCCGTCAACGCAGCCGCTGATCCCTGTTGTTCCGGAAATCATGTTGAACGGATCGTTGTCGCGGCATTTTCGAGTATGGTGGACTAACAAAATCGCAATCCGCAGATTGTCCGCGAGATTTTTCAAAACCGACAGTTCCTTGTAGTCGGAAGCGTAACTTGTATCATCGCCCGAACGGATTTTCTGCAAAGTATCGACGATAATAATTTTAAGGTCTGTGTGCTGTGACTTGAATGTTTCGATCTGCTTTTCCAGAACGCCGCCAAGTGTACCTGCCATAATTGAGAAGTGCAAATTGTCGCTCGGTTCGCTTGTCAGATCAAACAAACGGTTCTGTATTCGAGTGTAGCTATCCTCCAAACACAAGTAGAGCGCCGTACCTTGTTTCGTTTCCCGCCCAAGCACTTTTGCTCCTTTCGCAATGCTGAGAGCAATGTCCAGCGCCAGCCACGACTTCCCGACCTTTGGCGCTCCCGCCAAGATGAAAAGCCCAGTTGAGAGCATACCGTCAACGCAGAATTCAATCGGCTTGAGCGGTGTGGTCATCAGCTGTTCGCAGTTTACTGTTTTGAGTTCGTTCAATAACTTGTCCTCCTGTCAAATAATTTTTCCGAAAACAAAATCCCGCCGATGTACGACGGGATTGCCCTCTATATACCTACCGACACAAGGAAATGGTTTTATGCACATGAAAATAGAATTTTTAAATTTTGTAGGATTGCACAAAGTTCACTCCGGTTTTATAGAAGTTTTGCACGAAACAATATCCGCTAAATCACAGAGAGTAATTCTGCTATCGGAGCTTGCCGCCTCGACAATTTTCTCGTCAAACCACGATTCGGAGAAGAGATAGTAATAAAAATCCGCGCGTTCCTGTTGCGAGATCAGCTTTGCCTTGGTATCCAGAAACTCGGAGTATCTGAACGGTTGATTTCTGAACTTGCACTCGCCGACCAGATATTTGCTCATGTCTTTTGAGGTTGCTAAAATGTCGATCTCGGATTCGGCTTGCCGGGCGGAATCCTTGTTTCTTACGGTCGTCTTGCCCCACCAGCGACCGATTTTGGAATAGCGGAACGGCAAGGCGTCAGCTTTTTGCAGCTCGCGGACATACTCGCGGCAAATATCCTCGAACACCGCCGCCGCGAATTCGTGCAGACTTGGTTCAACGGAGTACTTGTATACGCCGTCCACATCGCCCGCTTCCAGCTCGGAGTAATTTGTGAACACAAATGCGTACCAGAAACGGAATAAGTTATCGGTCAGCTTGTACAAGCCGCGATTAGTGTTCGCTTTTTCCTTAACGCTTTCGGACACGGAGAACTCGCGCTGCACGATACCAAGCTCGATCAGATTTTTCAGATATACGCTTGTCTTGGAAGTATCCTCAATAAGCGACTTCATACTTATGTCGTTCAGCCGTGTGTTTCCGAGAGCCACCGCCTCAATGACCGAATTATAAAGCGGAGTTTCGCGCAGCTCCTGCCGCAGCAGGAACTCAACCTCGCTGTACAACGCGCAGCCCTTTGTCAGAATATTTTTCCTGATATTTTCCGCAAGAGAGAGCTTGCTGTCGAATTGCCTTAAATAATGCGGTATGCCGCCGAGCACGGAATACGCAAGCACCTTATCTCTGTCGGAATAATCCGGGAAGAATTTTATTGCGTCATAAAATCCCATTTCGGTCATTTTGTAGATTCCGGTCGCTCTGCCGTAAAGAGGATTTTTCTCGGAAAGCAAGTCCTTTTCAATGAAACTCATCGCGCTGCCGCAAAGAACGAGCATTACGTTCTCGTCCTTTAAGAACTCATCCCAAAGATTTTGCAGCGTTGACGGAATAGCGGCGTTGCCCTTGCACATATACGGAAACTCGTCGATCACAAGCAGACGCTTTTGATTTCCATATGGCAGATCAGATATCGAACGAAACGCCTTTTCCCAATCCGCAAATTCCGTAATGTACGCGGCAGCCGGGATTTTCTCTTTCAGCATTTTTTCGGAAAACGCTTTAAGCTGCATCTTATCACCGCACTCGCGGCACGAAAAAAAGACGTGCGGTTTTCCCTTACAAAACTGTCGCAGCGTTTCCGTTTTTCCGACACGCCGCCTGCCGTACAGAACCACAAGCTGACCGCCCGCCTGAGAATACTTGTCCTCTAAAAAATTAAGCTCGCTTTCTCTGCCTATAAACATAATTGCTCTCCTAAATATCTAATTTGGATTTAGTAAATCGTGATTTGATATAATTGTATCATATTTAATCAAAAAAGTCAAGCAAAAATAAAAAAGTGAAATTATAATAAGTTTTTACGTAATTTCAGCAAAAACCATTGACATTTTAAAAGTTTTTGGCTATAATATGTGATAAGGAGTGATGATATGATTATCCGACCGCATTATATGAAAATGCTGAAAACGTACAGAGATGTTCCGCTGGTCAAGATATTGGCGGGTGTTCGCCGCTGCGGAAAGTCAACGATTTTGGAAATGCTGCGCGACGATTTGAGAAGCAGCGGCATTCCCGAAGATCACATAATATTTGAACGGTATACCTCTGAGTATATAGACGAGGATATTACCGACAGAGGTATGCACGATGCCATCAAAGGGAAAATGACCGACGGAAATCGGTATTATATTTTGCTCGATGAGGTTCAGGAGATCAGCGGCTGGGAAAAGGCGGTAAACAGTCTGCTTGAAAACGCAAATACCGATATTTATGTTACTGGCTCGAATTCAAAGCTGATGTCAAGCGAGATCTCAACATATCTGACCGGAAGATATATTTCGATACCTGTGTTCACACTGTCGTTCGCCGAATATCTTGATTTCAAAAAGTCAAGCGATAGTTCCGTAAAAGAACTGCTGAACGAATATATTCGGACGGGCGGGTTCCCGATCGTCGCGCTCGGAAATTTTGACGATCGCTCCGCATATCAGATAGTAGAGGGGATTTATACCTCCGTAATCACAAACTATATTTCAAGGCGGCACAATGTAACCAATATTGATCTGTTCAATCGTGTGGTAAAGTATATTGTTGAGAATGTCGGGAAGTCGTTTTCCGCAAACGCTATCGTGAAGTTTCTGAAAAGCGAGGGACGCTCACTTTCGGTCGAGGCAGTCTACAATTATCTTGAATGGCTGGAAAAGGCGTTTGTGATCTACCGCTGTCAGCGTTATGATCTGCAAGGAAAGTCGGTTTTGAAAACGCAGGAAAAATTCTATCTCGCCGATGCGTCGCTGAAATACTGTATAATGGGATTTAACCCGAAGTCAATTGCTTCAATGCTTGAGAATATAGTTTATTTCGAGCTGCTTAGGCATGGGTATGAGGTGTATATCGGAAAGCTCAACACACGGGAGATCGACTTTGTGGCGGTACGGCGCGATGAGCGGGTGCATGTTCAGGTGTGCCGCAATCTTCCCGAGGATTCGGATCGTGAAATAGGAAATCTTCTCGATATAAAAGACCATTACCCGAAGTATGTGGTAACGCTCGATGAGCTTGCAGGCGGCAATGTCAACGGAGTTAAGATCGTACATTTGGCGGACTTTCTCTTGAGCGACAGGCTGTGAGAAACAGGAAATCAGCCGACGAGAAGTCATACGCCGGCTGATAAGAAGCTTTTGAATTTTTTGACCTTGCGCGAAACCGTGCTTTGGGAAACGCCAAGCCGCTTTGCGATCTCGGTTTGGTTGTACCCCTCGGACAATAAGCCGATGATCTCGCGCTCCTGTTCGGTGGCGCTGTTGATAAGATTTTCGATAAGGATATGTATGTCCGCCGTGGTTTCGACATTTGTTTTGTCGGGAATCTGCGGCGGTTCGCCGTTCGGAGAACGCTCTGATATTTCGTCCAATGATTCGACCTTCACTTTTGCGCGGGTATGCTTCCATTTTTTGATATGATCCATACGAGGATAATTTATGGCTTTATTCGGGTTGAAGTCCTCGTCACACGAAAACTCTTTCGCAGATTTCGATAATCCCTCAATATCCAATGTCTGCATAAGCGCGTTCGTGGTATTGTGTAGCGCTTCATCGCTATTTTTCCTCTTCAAGAACATCGGGACGATAAAGTGCCAAAGCATATTCCAAAATGTTTTCTTATTATCGCATAGCTTTACAACGTTATCTGCGATTATCCGCTGAACACGGTCTCGGATAAGCTCGGGAGGAAAGTCCTTTGAGTAGCAGTCCTGCGGATGTGAAAGTCCTAATGTCTTTGAGATCGACTTCCACTCCGCGTTAACGATTCTCAACACTCTGTTATAGAGCTTTAGCTGCTTCTCGGTGTATTTGGACGGGTCTTTTATGGGCAGGGTAGAGAAGTCGTTGTTGTGGAAGTATTCTCTGAGGTTGTCCAAGGTTATTTCTTCTTCATTAAATAGGTCTGACATTTGTCCTCCTGTATCTCGACTACCGTTTCGGTACTTTAGATGGTACACATCTGATATTCCATCGTTGTTTAATCAAGAAGTAATTCGTTTCAAATCTCCATTTTTACCATTATACTGCAACAATTGAGGTTTGTCAATAGGGATTGTGGATTTTGGTGCGTATAATGTGGTAAGGTACCGAATTTAGTAAATATTTGCATGGCAAGTTTATAGTTAATTTACATATTGATTTTCTGATTAAATTTTTCAAAAATTCAACACAAAATGAAATAGAGCGTTTAGTTATGCAGGTTGATCCGCAGGTGTTGGAAAAATTTAATTGAGGGAATAATATTATAGCGTATTGGGGTGGGGAAATCAAGATTTTTACTGAAAATTACAATGTTTTATGCAGAATAGTTGACAAGACATTTGATATTTGCCGCACATCTTCATCAGTGTTGTTTTTTCCTAGAGATATGCGAATTGTGTCTTTAGCCAGTGATTCGTCCAATCCGATAGCGCGTAACACATGTGACACCTGTGTACCTACGCTGTCACACGCTGAACCTGTTGATATGCAAATCCCTTTCAAGTCCATTCTATTCATAATTAATTCGCCGCCAAAACCATCAAACGACAAGCTCAATAATCCAGGCAAGGTATTCTTGCCGCCATTTCTTACAAACTTGATACCCAACTGATTTAGCTGTTTTAAAAGCAATTTCTCAAGGCCAAGAATTTTCTCACTATTTTCCGATATTCTCTTACAATTATTTTCAAGTGCTATTGCCATACCAACAATGCTCGCCACATTTTCGGTTCCTGCGCGGTGATTTGATTCTTGTGAACCGCCATTTATAAGAGGCGCGATGTTCACACCGTTTTTAACATATAGAAATCCTACACCTTTGGGACCGTTAAACTTATGCGCAGAAGCAGATAGCATATCAATACCCATCTCATGCACATCTATTTTTATATGCCCTACTGCTTGAACTGCGTCCGTATGAAATAAAGCTCCACACGAATGAACAATCGCACAAAGATCTTTTATAGGTTGAATACTCCCAAGCTCATTGTTGGCAAACATTATTGAAACCAATCGTGTTTTGTCGTTTATTGATGCAGATAAGGTCGCGGGAGTAATATATCCGTCGCTAGTTGGCTTTAAGTAAACGACGGGACGACCAATTTTTTCAATAGCCGAACATGTTCTTAAAACAGCGTGATGCTCAAATGAGGAAGTGATTACCGTACCTTTTTCATAATCACCAAGTGCTGTTCCCTTAATTGCCCAGTTATCACTCTCCGTGCCGCCAGAGGTGAAATATATTTCCTCTGGTTTTGCATTAATGCAATTTGCTATTATTTTCCGTGAATTTTGCAACGCATTTTTTGAATCACGCGAAAATGAATAATGCTGTGATGGATTGGAATAATCTTCTAGCAAAAATGGTTTCATTACCTCAAATGCTTCTATATCGAGTTTTGTCGTTGCAGCATTATCTGCATATATCATATTTTACCTCACTGAAATAGTGTGCAACCATCATTCTTGAAGTCCTCGATTTTGGCCTGTAATTCATCTTCTGTTACCTCAAGATATTCTGAAAGACACGTCAAGCAATAAAACATAGTTGCTTCTTCGCTTATCAGTTTCTTGGTTAGACCTATCTCATTTTTCGTAAGCGGTTTCTTGTCACACGAACAACACCTATGCTCTGCTTTACCCATTACCGTATACCTCTGATCTTAAATGTTGGCAAACTCTTACCTGCATATTCCGCGTCCAAAAGTCCCAATTGATATTTGATCGTATCACGCATACGCCTTGCACGCTCAAAGCAGTAACGTTTAAACTCGCGTGGTTCGATATCCGATGTATCTTGTACGTGAGGAAACATCAACTTAAGGTACGCTGTCGATATTCGTTTAACTGCTTCAGTATCGCGCGTATCCGCGCCGTCCGGAACTTCAATAAATTCATCAACAACCGCTCTATAGGTCATATCTCCGCGAAGCTCATGCATAATCGAACAGAAATATTCCGAGTTCAGTGCCCAACCGCACACTTTTAAGCTGTCATTCATACGAGGAATTTTCCACCCCTTTATAAACCCGTGGAATCGCTCAATAAGCGCCGATTCGTGAAATACGCTCGGTAGTTCGGTGAACATATTATCATAACCATCTGCCTCCATGATCTCTTGCCTAATATTACCGCATATAATTATGCCTGCATCAGCAACGCCCTTGTAATCCCCAACTGTGAACGTACCCTGCTCCATATAGCCTTTCAAGGCCGCTCTCATCTGATCCGTATCATCAAAAGAAATAGTCTGCACTTCATCAAGAGTCACAAAATCATTTCCGGAAATCAGCCCTTCACGTCGCTTTGTCTGATCATAGAACATTTTAGGTCTTGTCATCACGCCTCCGCTTGATAACCAACCGTATCTGCTTATATTTCCAAAAAGATACGACTTTCCTGTTCCTTTAGGGGCAAGTTCAATAAGATTAAGTCTTTTTTCAACAAACGAGAGAAGCCTGGTAATCATTGTCAGCCTTTGTTCCTCGTTTTTATAGCCGCTCGCATTATAGTCAACCGCACCAAGAATAACATCAATCCACTCTTCGGTTGAAAATTCTCGACGCGCCTCCTTATAGTTATCCAAATCAATTCTGTATGGGCAAAAATTCCTAAAAGACATCAACTTAATCTTGCCGTCTTTGGAGTTCTTTCCCTTAGCAGCTTTTGGCTCTAACTCATATGAGATACTGAAATCATCCGGTGAGGAGTATCCAAGCTCAACCATGCCCCAATTCTCATTTCCTTTAAGGAGGTCGCCCTTACATTCGTTCCAAACATTCGGTTCAATAATCGTGTCCTTAAAACCAAGTCCAAACCCCGGGAGAGCAAACGACACATCTCCTGATTTTATGTCAATGTTTACAGCAACCTTTGCCAAAAATCTAACGCTCTTGCCCTCAACGATAATCTCGTTTTTGATTGTATTCCAATTATCTTTGTTTGGAATAAATTTTTTCACGAACTTTGCCAACTCATCCTTGTCGAAATTACCATCATCGTCTTCAAATTTCTTTAAAAGCCAGTCGCGCATAAACGCAGGCAGACTGAGTGATGAAAAGAAATTCGTTTTCTTCAAGTCTTTATAAACGACCATTTCGTCGAAGTTTTCCCTCAGCTTTTCGGAAATTTCCATATGAATCCCTCCTAATCAACATCGCCAAAGTCAAATTCAGCATTAATTTGTGCTGCTTTACCTTTGACGGAAAATTCTATGTTACCAATTAAGTTATCCGCATCGAACACCTCTGCCTTATAAGGCTCCTTCTTTGGACGTTTGATGTTCTTCAATTCAAACTCAAAATATGATTCGCCCGTCATTTTTCCAGTGTATCTGCAATCATCAAGCACTATACTAACATTATTCGTGGCTTCAACTTCGGAAATATAAACGGTAAGCGTAACGCCATTGTGTCTGTCGGCTTTAATGCATTCCTTGTCCAAAATCTCAATTTTGGTTTTAGAATGCTGTCTAAGCGTCAAAGTGATTACCGGCACAACAATCTCTTCCAAGCTTGCTCCGCCATGAACCTCAACATTTGCTGTACGGCTTTTTCTAAATCTGCCGTAATCAGTCAATACAATGTAGCCGTTTTCCACAACTTTGTTCTCAACGTTGCAGTTATCAAAGAATTTGCAGCATCTACCGCTGTGCTCTCCTTTTGTATCAGTATCATACGGCACTTCTTGCTTTTTGATAACTGCCAATCTTGATGCTCCATGATCGCTTGCAATAACAAACGATTTGCAATTATGCATTCCCAATTCATAGGCAGCTGTGCTAACCGCCGTTTCAATTACCTTAAGCTCTGCCGCAAGATGCAACGGCTCCACATCACCGATTCCGGTTTCCTCATCTCTGAAGAAATATCCGCCCTTTTCGTTATGCTTGATGTCATCAAGGGCTTCTTCCTTGTATTTTTTTCCTGCCCAATGCTCATAATAAAACGCCTTATTAAACTCAGTAAAAGTTGGCAACTCGCAGCGCGTAATATCAACACGAACAGACAAGCCTTTCTTCTTGGCAAGGCTTATTATGTAGGAAAGATATTCAACTCCCAATGCATCAATCCAATACAAATAAGAGTTTTTCTTGTCGGAAATATCCTTAATTGCATTGTCTCTGGTTTTAAGTTTGGCATAAAAGTATTCTTTGCCATATTTTTCAACAAAAGTATTAAACTCGGCATCGTCCACGCAATTTTCTACCTTTAGGTGCTTATATTTGTCAAAATACTCTGTAAGTTCCGCTGCGATAACCGGGCAATCAAATGTATATTTTTTCAGATAAGCATTGAGAGCAGGATAAACATAAGAAATTGCGTCTGTCATTCCATGGTTTGCAATCCACTTTATAACGCACTTTCTCTCCAGCAAGCTGTTAAATGATAAATGCTCTCCCTAAAATCAATCTCGTTTTTCTTAACAAATATTGCGATGTCTTCTTCTGGAAAATCTTTTAGAAGCTTCTTCCTTTCGGAATACAACTTCATAAAATCAGTATCAGTGTGTTTATGTTTGATAATCAGAGTGAGCAGATTGAACTTCAAATCCTCAAACCGCGATGTCGCTTTTATGACTTCACTCATATAATCGTTAGAGAACGTCCCAACATTCTGCTTAAAATATAGAAATACAAGCCAATTACTATACTCTTGACCCGAAACTGTTTCATAAAGTACATCAAAAACACTGCTGTCTATATTATATCCTCTGAAAACAGCCTCTAAATCAAATTCACATTTTGAAAGCTCGGAATACAATTTTTGCCATTGTTGCTCCGAACCCATTTCGGCGGTTATTTTCAAACCGATGATTTTTAGCTTAATAATATCATATACACTTGATAGCAAGTTAAAGGGAATTAAAGAATCGGCAAGCAAAAGCGTGGTACTCGCATAAATATCTGTGCACTTTCCATCCTCAAATTCGTTTAGGAGATACTTCACACCGGGCTGGGAAACCAAATCTGTGCCTCGTACAGTTACATTGGTGAACGAAAGGTTCGATGAGCAATTCGATGATATATGCGCGCGTTGCTGTTCGCACATTCTGTGATCCTCTTTTATCAGGTCAATTGCTTGTGCTGAAATTCCCCGAAGCAACAGAACCACTTTCGCATTGCCTATGGTGGTGTTTTTCAAGCGGCTAAGTACTTCAAAAGAAAAAATTCCCCCCTTTATGGCAAGAAACTCCCCCAAACCGATTACCACCACTTTGCTGTCCCTGTAATCCATATCGATTTCTCTAAGCTTATCGACAAGACAATCTATATTGGGAAATTTGTCATTTGAAGAGCAAAATTCGCTCAATTTCATAACTTTAAAGCCAGAGGACATAAGTTCTTCAAGTACTGATTTATATTCTGCATCACCAACTACATAGAAAAACGGCAGTCCCTTAACAGAAGACAAATAGTTGTTCAGTTCCATACAGCCCATTCTGTTCACTCCTTTTTATTAATGATGATTTTTACTCCTAGTCCCATATCGCGCTTGATGATTTCCTTAAGCCATTTTTTCAGTTCGGAATCGCTCATATTATCAACAACCTCCACTGCCTGATCGCTGCCTCCCGCATTATATTCGGCTAATGCCATATCAATAATTTTAGTCTTAATCGCAGGGTTTTCATTCCACTCATAGGGCGGTATGCCCGTATCCAACAGACAATCCTTTACGATCTCAATATCCGGCAAAAGGCTTGCATAATCCTGGATAACCTCGCGCACAAAACATTCATCTCTGAAAGCGGGATTGGCAATATTGTCAAAAAAGTCCGCACCTTTAAGGTACTCTAACGCTTCCTTAACGTCCGCATCAGAGGGAGCGTTGCTGTTCAAGGCGGCAAAGGCTTTCTTTGCTTTCGTATAATCGTCCGCGCTGATACAGCACAATATCGGCATATGGAATTCGTCCGACCACGCGCGGGGTGTTTTTGTCTTGGTATTTTTCTTCCACAAGTTCAACAATTGCGTTTTAAGCAGACTGTTTTTGTAATCCTCTGCCGTCTTTTTTACAATCGCATTTGCACTCGTTTCCGACTGTATAAAGAGATTTGGCGAAACAGAATTTTTCACTTCCTCAATCTCGTACTCGGCAATTCCATTCAGATAAGGAGAATATATTTCCGAAAATATCATCGTACTGTTATCAAGGATGTCCTTTATTTCGGAAAGATGCTCTGTCATTTCTTCAAGGAATGACTTTAATTTTTCGGGAAGAAAATCTTTTGAGTTAGCAATATGAAGCAATGCCGAAAAGAAATCATTCAGCTTAGGTCTTTTGGATATAATTGCCTCACATGAAAACCCGATAAATTTGAGCTGCTCTCTCCAAGCGTTAAAGGCATCATCTTTGGAATTAGTTGCTACATTAAGCAAAAGATTAGTGCGTTTAACAATGCTGTACTCAACAATTATCTTTCGGATTTCATCTTCTCCAACAGCACGATCCCACAACGCAGCATACTTCACGCTATAGCGTTTCTTGATATCGGACAAAACAGAATTTTCCGCGTCAATCTCTTTCGCCAGCAATAAAAGTACACCTTCTTCAAACCTCGACAAGAATTGCATCATACCTTTTATGCAGTTATCGCTCGTCAAAAGGAATTTGAGACTTTTTGCAATACTAGGGCGGTTGATATATGCTTTACCTATACTATTCGCTATATCGTGAGATTCATTACCGTTGTTTCGAATAAGCTCGATGTATAGATTAACAACATCATATATGCCTACATTATCAATTTCTTCAAGACACCACACTGGATATCCCAAGTTTTCTCGCATTTTCTTGGCAACAAGAAAACCTGTATTATCAGGAGAAGAACATATTTCTTCCGGTATATCCCACACAGTAGATGTTAATTCATAAAACGCCTTTTCTTCTCTGTTTAAGTTTACGATATAGGTCGACTTGGGGATTTTGCCATTAAACTTAGTAAAATACAGCGCAATCATTTCTGCCAGCTGATCTTTGTCCAAAGGCTTTCTCAAACCCTCTTCGTCCATGTAACGATAAGGCTCCTTTGCATATTCCTTAAGCAGAAAACCCGTCAAAAAAGCTGACAAATTACAGGGAGAAAACCCAAATTTATTTTCAAGACAATAATAAATTTCCTCGATTGATATTTTCCCACTGGATTTTAAGGCCGCCGAAATCATTTCGTCAACCTCTCGCTTTATAATAACAATATGCTCGCCTGCCAATTTTTCATCAAGCCAGTAATTTTCTTTTCCCCATACCTTTCCAAGAACAATTTTCTCGCAACCCGAAATAGTGCCTTTAACTACAACATCCCCCATACCAATACGCGCAATCGCAGCCGGCTTTTGAGTGAATTTTAAATGAGCTTCATTTAAACCCTTTTCAAAGTCCAAAATATGTTTAAAGCGACTGCGCACAATTGATTGAAGAATAGGATACACACCATCTGCCCCCATTGCCTTGTCACCGTCAGGAGCCCTATATGTATAAACGATAAATTGTCCCTCATTAATCCGTTTTTTCCAGCCTTTTTCCAGCACATCCTTTGACTTTTGGGCATACTGTCCCGCCTGTTCAGTACGGTTTTTGTCGTATGTCATAGCTCGTGCGGAAAACTCAACGTAGCTGTTAAAATCTTCTACTCCCAAGGGTGTGGAAAGCGCATCAATTATTGTGATATTCTTATACACCTCATTCTTAACGGCTTCCTTTATCATCTTGCGGAACTCTTGCGCTTCCGTTTCGGTTTTTGCAAGTGCCAAAACCGCATAAAATCTCCAATTTGTCGGCTTATCCTTTAAGGTATTCATCGTTTTATTAAAGTTCGTTATTGTTACAACCGGAAGTCTCCCGAGCTCTGTATTAAGAGCAAAACGCAGATTGAGCGCAGGATTGGTTTTTAATTCAAGAGCCTCACCAATACCGGGACATTCCAAAACGAGCTTCTCGATAGTACTCTTTTCAGCAATCTCCTTTTTATATGTGTCGATTTTAAGGTTATCCCCCGCAAGTGTTGCGGTGGTATAGACTTTCTTTCCGCCATCAATTGGAATCTCATTCAACACGCCCTTTTTGCAAAGCCCTTGTGCAATACTCTTGCATTCATTTGCGTATTCTTCGAAATCTCCCTCAAAAGCATAGCTCAAATTTTGGTTTGTCGGTTTCAAAATCGGAAGTGCTCCGTTTAAGCGTTTATCAATCGACTCCATTATCAAAATAGTTTTAAGCACTACCTGTTCTTTCTTGTCTAATTCGCTGCGCTGCTCAAAGGTATCAAGAATCATTCTGATATCCTGTGACAAATAGTCTTTACCGTACTCGTAGAAGAAATTCCATAGCATATCAACCGTAAACAGCGGTCGGTCATCAAAAGGTCCGGTTTGCTTAATAAACCACTGAAATCCCTCAACACCCGTATCTTGAGAAGTTTTTATAAAATCAAACATACTTCGCTGATTGGACTGAAAAGCAGAGGCAATATTTTTCAAAACCAACGCAGCCATGGGGTGAATGGGTAGAATGTTTTGGATAACATCAGCGTTTTGTAACTTAATTGCTTTAGATACTGCACCACTTGAAGAATCAACTGAAGAGCTTAGGTCTTTTGTTACTTTCTTCCAAGAAGGTTTAGCCGCCTCTTTCACATCAAATGCATGATAAATCAAATTAAACGCAATGTTATCTGGCAAAGATATTTCAACATCCTCAAAACGCTGACGTGTAACATTCCACGGGTCATCTTTGCTTTCTGAAAACGAAAATCTCTTTGCCAAAGAAGATACGGGGTGAGTTACAACAACAAAGTAGACAGGCGCCTCTTGGTAAATTGAAATCACGTCTTGAAAATCCGAAAGCGAATCACTGTTTTTTCGAAAGAAATCGCTGAACTCGTCCCAAACAAAGACAATTTTAAGGTTGTTCTTCTTTACGATATCTGCAAGCCACCCCTTTAAAGTTTTTGCAGTGAAATTTAGTGCAGTTATCCCTTCTTCGGCAGCAAGTGCAAATATATTCTTTATAAGAGATGTAACATCGCCGTTCTTCTTGAGTGCAGTAATAATCTCCTGTGTTGAAGACTGCGGGAATAGAGAAGCCCATTTCTGATTATCTTTAAGAAGAGCATCAATAAAAATAGAGTGTTGAGGACTTTCAAGCCAAGAGATGATGTTTTCTTTAAGCGAACTTTCTCCTTTATAATCTACATCATTATCCTTTAAAGCCTGCTTAACACTTTCTTGAATAGCAAAGAAAAGCTGCTGGGAATTAGAAATACTGCCGGAAGCATAACGATACACGGTTAAAATCCCTTGCTCTTTATGTCCAATTAGTTTTTCCAACAATTCGGGTTTCTTGGAGAGAGCATCATATTTCTTCCAATATGCCCTTAATTCATAACTGGAAACCTCAAGAATACGTTTTAATGTATAAGCACACAGAGATTTTCCCGTTCCATATGCTCCGTATATCCAGATAGAATGATTTAATACGCCGCCCAACATCTTTTCCGTCATATTAAGAAGCTTAATAAATGACTCGTGTGGATATGTCCTTTCCCAGTCCACACCTTTATTGATGGCAGACTCGTCAATGCAAGGGGAGTACTTTTCGTCAATATTAAAATATTCGCAGTACTTCATATCATAGTCTTTCATTTACAAATTCTCCTCTAACAGTTTTAGAACATCTGCCGAAGTCTTATCCCTTAGTATAATACTTTGAAGGTCGTTGGTAAATGTCGCATTGATAAACTCGGGGTAAGCCGCCGAAAGTCCCAACAATATCGACTTCAGTTCTTCCTCGTCATATAGCCCAAATATCTGTATAGGGCTAAGTCCGTCACGTTCTATCGTTTCATCGTACATATAGGCGACACTAAACTCCTTGCCCAAATTGCACTTTTCCGCAAATTTGTACAATGCATACAAAACAACACGATTATCGCTTATTAAGCATTTACTGCGAACCCAATTGTTATCATCAGACACATAACCAAAATTCAAGGTAGTGCCGAACGGAGTAGCTACTATGCGTTTATATGCTTTCACAATAGATTTTGCATCCTTTGGTTTTACCTCTAAAGCCACAAGCGACTCCTCTATTTTCTCACGCTTATATGGAACTCCAATTTTCATATTGGTGATGTACCAGGCAATCTGCGGATTTTCCATTGCCAAATTCACCAAAATCAAGCCTAATGAGGTATCCGTATCCCAGCCAATATTAGATACTAACTCGGCAAACTTGGTAAAGTGATTTTTTTCGTTTAAACCTGCATCCTTCAAAAATCTTCGGAACATATCGTACATCATGGGTCCCAATGTATGTTGAGTAAAAAAATCCTCCTTCAGCTTGAAATATGAAACAAGCCATTCTTTCTTCGGCGCGTGATCTGCAAACGAATTTAAGCTCTTCATACTTTTTCCTCCTCCTTGGGGAAATCTCAGTGAATGGAATAACAAACAACCGCTGTCAATATCGTGACATTGCATACAATGCACACAGTTCTCTATTTTTAATCTTTTGTCATTAAAGGAAATACAGCCGTTTCTGCAATTGGTTTCACATACCTTGCACCCAACACAGTATGTCGATTTTCTGAATACCTGCTTAAAATATCTGCAGAATTTCGGATTGTTCTTTGCAACGTCCTTGGAAATAGAGACAATAAAACCGTTTTGAGTATTATCAACATAAAACTCAAACTCTTTCCCCTCAAAATTTACGGAGTAGCCGTTTTCAGTTGTCGATAATGTGCCAAGCGTTTTTATCCACTCGTGCCAATCGGTTTTAGGCTCAGATACTGTGATTGTAATCATTCCACCTGCATCACTCTCAATACAGCGATTTTGATTACCCTTTATCTCTCTTCCGTTTTTGCGAGCCGCCCAACCTCCATTAAGCACATATGACTCTATTTTCCTTTTTCCGGTCGCATCGTATGACTGCTTTATTTGCTCTATATATTCATCTATGCTGTCCTTATAGGAATGATAACGAAAGAAATCGCTCGCGCCGCCCCCCATAGGGCAAAGCAAGCAACCCGCTCTTGAGTTTCCCTTTTTGTAAGCCGCGTTAATATAAATGCTGTGTGCATAGATATACAGCCAAACCTCTGCCGAAGTCCACTCGAGCATGGGATTAAAACTATATTGTCCTTTTTGTTTCTTGCCGAAGTTCTCATATTCGTATTTGCTTCTGGTCAAACTCTCATGAGAACGCACTCCCACAAAGTCTAATCCGATATAATTGTTCTTACCTGTAATTTCACGCAATTTCAAAGTTTGAGGAGTGCTCTTGTGAACACTGCAACACCAACGTAACACCCTTGCCGGAGGTCCGAAAATCCCCCACGAATCCTTAGGTTCAAAATGCGAGCGCGCTATGTAAAAATGTATCCCCTCATTTTCGCATTGTTTCTTTGTATGTTCAACAACTTTATAAGTATCGGGAAATTCCATTCCTGTATCCCCAAATACAACAACAAAGCTCCCAATCGGAAGCGCATTTTTTACTAAATCCAAAAGAACCGCACTATCCTTTCCACCCGAAAAGGCAACATGAAAGATGTCTAATTTAGTCATAAACCTTTCATATTCCTTGATTATTTTCTTGACTGTGGAGTCTACGACAATCGTCATAAGTGCGTCATTGTCCTTGCACATTTGTGCAATATCGATCGGCTCAAGCGTTTTGCCTTCAAGCGGAACCAAAACATCTCCGTTCTTTGTCGGAATAAGTGTCGGCGCGTTATACAAATCTCCTCCGCTAATTTTCGCCAGCTGAACCCCTCTATACCAATATGCATTTGATTCCGCCCACATATATGGAATGTCGTTTTGATTGTCGAATTTCCAGTATTTATCAAACCCCAAGATTTTCATTTCTTCCGCATAAACGGGGCGCGGCTCCTTTGAAAAATTCGTAGGTGTGGAGTTTAATTTTATTCCTCCCGTTGCCTCATCAAATGTATATGAATACATAACAGTTATGTTCCTTCCCTTATTTTTTGCGCTTGCTCAACCAAATCATCAAGCCACGCGTACTTGCTTTTCGCCGTAAATCCTTTCTCACACAAATACTTTCCGATTACATCGGAATTAAGATCCAAATCGATTTGTGACAGTCGCATAGCCAACAAAGTATTGTAATTATCGCTTAGCGACTTATCAGCAATAATCCCCGCGTTCTTATCATTAAATCCTAGTAAACGCAGGCTATATTTGTTGCTGAATTTGTAGCAATAGCTCTCCAACAGATAATAATTCCATCCTTGTCCGCAAAAAGGGAATAGAGCGAAAGTCGCGATTTCCCTTATGGCACTGAACGAATCGCCTATGATGTTGAAAATTACGTGGTCGATAGTCTCAACATCAAAATTAACCTGTTTGACCGAAACGAACCATTTTTTATCAACGCGAACCATATTATCATACAGTACTCTAAAGGCAAGTACTCTGTCGGCATATCCCGCAAGCTCCTTGATTAAATCGCTTACTTCGTCAAATGTACATTCATTCTTATCGGCAATATAACTCTTAAGCAAGGATAACACATCTGTCGCTGACTCTTTAAGACTTAAAATTTTCCCGTTTAAAGAGTATTTGTCACTGAGCACTTTGTTGTATACTGCATTGCATATAGCGTAACGCGGTACATCCGGATAATCCTCCTCAATAGAGTCTAACGGAAGATTTACAATTGACACAAAAGTATCTTGCTTGCATTTTTTGTCAACATATTCAATAATCTCGTTCTCCGCGTTTTCACTAATATCCAATAAATTTATGTTTAAATACTTGCCGCTGGAAACCCATACAAACATTGGGCAATCCGAAATTGCTTTTTGAATACACTCAATCGAAATATACGGCAAAGCCAAAGACAATTCCTCTACTTTAACGATAGGTACATCACCCCAAACTCTGAATACTTCCGCAGCTATAGCATCTTTCTCGGAAATTTCACCGTTAAATCCGATAAAGTTTTTAGCAAAATACACTTCCGAAACGCAAGTTTCAAGGAACGATTTCAGCTGCTCTGGGGATGATATGGTGCATTCTGACATAACATTTGCTTCAATCTCAAAAAGGTTCTCATAATAAGCCATTGCGGCTCCTGATCTGCGAACATCGTTCACCATTTTACATAGTCTGCACCAAGTATTGTTATCAACGCAGAAAACTTTGTCGTTTATTGTCATCCCAACAGAACAGATAATTTTTATCAAGTCCTCATCGTCACAGGGGAGTTTAGCTCCAATTTCATCGGCAAATCGACGAAATTTCATAAGTTCGCATATTGAGTTCTTCTTGAAGCCATATTTAAAACGAGTTTTTAACACTCTCTCAACATCAGAGGATGGGCTTTCCGTTGTTATGGCACCACCCCTCTTATTTTGGGGTGCTTTTGTAGAAACAACATCCTCTTTTTGTATTTCAAGAAATTTCATCAACTTATTAATTGCGGCACTAAAACGATTGTGCTGTTTTATATTATATTCCGTAAACTCCTTATCAGAAAGCAATTCACGGATGACTAAAATTATCTCAGTTTTATCAGAACCGAAAATATAGCAACTTTGATGTCCGTGAGCCCTTGCAAAACGTTCTGAGCTTCTGATACTTGATACATATGACAGACAGGTTCTTGATGCTATCTTTTCGCAGCTCTGTAAATAATTGAGAAAATCCTCAGCTCCTATGGGATCACTCATTTTACCTACTAAGGAGTTCGACTCATCTCCTGCAATCATACGCTGTGCCTCTTTCAGCAACGCTTTATACTGTGTTTTGTTTTCATGATATATTTTGACCGTTTTATCAAACAATGAAGTAGAAGGAATAGATACTGTCTGCCCTTTATAAGCAGAATCCATCTTTCTAATTTGGTAGTAAATACCAGCAATATTTCTGAAAGAGTCATTAATAATGTTACCGCGATTTACAGCCATTTTACGCAACGTTTTGGAAACAGACCGAACCACATTGCTCAACGAAGTGTTTTTCCTCACAGTCTTAAGATATCCCTCAAGGAGAATAACGGCTTCATAAATATCCCACTTAGGATTATTGCTCACTTTCTTGCCTGGCATAATTTGTCCTCAACATCAATTTAAAAATATACATATACCCTTTAAATTATAACACATTTTTTTCAAAGAATCAAGTAAATTTTGAATTTTTTAGGCCAATTGTCTAAAATGTATTTTCTAATTCCTCAAAAGCCTTATTATTGATTTGTCATACAGAGGCAACAAGCAAATGATCATTATTTCGTAGTCAAATAACTTGAAATTATATAAAAAACGTTCAAATTGCTTTGAACGTTTCATGATATTTGGAGCTGGTGAACGGACTCGAACCCCCGACCTGCGCATTACGAATGCGCTGCTCTACCGACTGAGCTACACCAGCATATTTAATTTTCTCGGCAGACCGAACTGCCATTCCGGAACAGGGAACCAAATGTTCACTCTATCCGCGCCATTGAACTGTAAAAATCTGCAAGACCTGCGATCCGCCGCCGCGTCACCTTATCGAGTACACACGACCTGCGCATTACGAATGCGCTGCTCTACCGACTGAGCTACACCAGCATATTT
>ERZ777305.1798-NODE-1798-length-22057-cov-3.199436_pt1 | contig 22057 bp, 20 predicted proteins | sample MGYA00374965_ERZ777305 | MGnify/ENA primary metagenome ERZ777305 (study PRJEB29328, sample SAMD00013331) | mouse gut metagenome | study: EMG produced TPA metagenomics assembly of the Metagenome analysis of fecal microbiota from mouse which was promoted... | reverse complement strand
CGCTGCTGCTGACCTGGCTCCCCAAATCCGAAATCCCGGCCTCCGTGTAGCCCACTGCAAATATCTGCGTATTCATGCCCTCTGCGTACTGATACGCCAAATAGACTCCCCTATTATCGGAAGCCAGACTAAGTTCATTCCCCGTCCGCGAAGCCCCATAAAGCTCCTGCCAGGAGGAGCCGTTCCAGCGTGCCAGACAGGCCTTAAAAGTGCTGTTAAAATAGGCCGCATACAGCGAACCGCCGTATTCTGCCAGCCGGTGTTCATAGCCTGCCGGCGCATCCCCAAGTTTTACAAATTTCCCTTCTTTGCATTCATACAAAGCCGCCGGCGACGAAGATGCTGTCCCTTTCTTCAAAAGCGCATACAGCCTTCCGTCCGCCCCCATACAGTAAGCCGACGACGAGGTCCCTGCACCGGCCTCCTCTCTTGCCACAGTTTTCCAGGCCTCGCCTGCAGCCAGATCGTGGAAGGTAACGTCAAAGGTAATCTCATCCCCGCCTGCATTTCCCACATTGGTAATCTCGATTCCGCTGTTGGTACCGTCGGAATAGGTGAGAGCTCCCTCAAATAGAGACGCTTTGGGATCGCTGCTTCCGTAGGAAGTTCTTCCCGAATCCTGGGAAAGATAGGAATTGTAATAATCTCCCCCGGCCTCCTCATATCCATGGCTCCCAAACTTATCGCCCGGCCGGAACACATAGATAAAGTCAGGCGGCCCTGTAATATTCGTGGCATAATTGGTATCCACCCGGTAAACAATAAGACCGGAGCCAGGGATATTCTCTTCATACTCCCCGCTGCTTCCCTTCCTGCGGTATTCCACCACGAAAAACTCTGAGTCGGAATAATCGGTCTTTAAAATCAATGCCTGTTGATCTTTGGTCTCCTTTGTCGCCCGTCTGGCCGCATAGAGGGAAAGGCCCTGCCGTGATTCCGTAAGAGCCGGAATCTCAAACCACCCAGTAATGGCAGAGCGCAAATAGGCAAGAGGATACTGCACCCGATGGTTATCCGTGGCCATAATGTCCCACAGGGAAACCGGTATATTCTTCCCCACTTCCACATTTTTGACACTCCGGTACAGATCCGGATAACCCATGGTATGTAAAAACTCATGGATAATCACGCCGGATTTCAGCTGTCCGAAATAAATATCCTCTTCCGTCAGCACGTTGTAAGAACGCACCAGCGTCCCTCCCAGCTGCTCATTGCCCTTATAATCTGTCTTATGGCCGACAAACAGCGTTGTCTTATTCTCACTGTCGCAGGGTACTACTACGGTCAGATTGTCCAGAATCCCATCCCCGTCCTGCATATCCAGGGTGAGCCCCTGGGGAAGCTGCCCATTAAGCTTTCCGATGATCTCCCGAATCATCTCGGATTCATGATCTTTGTAATACGCTCCGCTCTGAGGCAGCGTATAGGCAGTAATGGTGTTTGATTCCTGGTCATACTGGGGAAATACATTTTCCACCTGGAGCTGGCCATAGGAAATATTATAAAGATACTGCCGCATTCCCTTGTAGTTCTGATCATCCCCGTTAAAATAGCGGAAGGTAGTTTCCGGATTCTTTTTAAAACATTCCGCATCGGGATAGATGCTGTCAGGATGGTTATGGGTCGTATCCGCGAAATCCACAAACACCACCAGGTTCGTAAAATTAGAATCCGGCCAGTGAGGCTGATAGGCCCGCTCCGGCTGCGAAGTCAAAAGCGCCTCATCCGGAACCGGCTCTTCCGAATCTGTATTCTCCGAAGGCTCCTCCCCTGCGGACGGATCTGTATCCTCCTTCGGATCGGTTTCCCCTTCCGAGGGTTTCTCTTCCTCCGTTCCCGGTTCCTCCCCGCTCCCCGGGATTTCGGGTTCTTCCGGATCACTCTCCCCTCCGGGCGCAACCGTCTCTGCGCCCCCCGGAACAGTTTCCTCCGTACCGGCCTCCTCCGTTTCTCCCTGTATGTACTCTATTCCTTCATTTCCGGACGTAGTTACACCGGCTGCCATGGCTGTATTTCCGTAACCGCCCAGCATTGCCGCAATTAACATCCATGAAACTGCTGACCTCCATCTTCCATTCCGAAATCCCATGCTCTCTGTCCTTTCTAAAATCAGCTCTGTATTTCTGCGTTGTATATCCTTTTGCAGTCTGCATAGTTCTCCTTTTATATTATATCATGAGTTTTCCGCTATGTGGATAGAAACTTTTCATAATTTTATTACCATTTTTTAGTGATAATCAAACATCGCATTTTTGCAATCAAGTTATCATTATAACCATAAACACGCTCCTAAAATCCATTTTTTTCATGAATCTTTCATTTATTTTAAGAAAACCGCAAGATTTTGGGGCGTTTTTTCGTATTATTTCATATAAGATCAAAATGTCGAATAAAGTCGAACCGTGTCGAACTGGGTATACTTTTTTCTATATGCTGGAAAGTTTTACCCGCTGCAATTATATTTTCGATAGGGAATATTACAAAGGAGGATGCAATTCATGCAAGCAAAGTTTCAAAACACTCTGTACTCCGTCGGCGTCTTTCGTCATTACTGCGGATACAGCTATTTTCAGGATGCCGTATTTCTGGCCGTAGAGGAACCGGAAAGACTACAGAGCATTCAGAAAGAAATTTATCTGCCCATTGCTAAGAAATACCAAACCAGCATTGCAAATGTGGAAAAGAACATCCGAACCGTACGAGATGTCATTATGAAAAACGGCGGAGAGTATCTTCTGGTAGAATTGACCGGCTGCCGTTTCTGGCTGGACAAAAAGCCTTATCCAAAAGAATTAATTGAGATTTTTGCTAATTATTTTAGCCGCTTCCAAGGAAGCACATAAGTTGTCTTTACCCCACAATAATATACAGCAGGCAGGGAACTGATTCTCCCTGCCTGCCCTGCATTTGTTTCCGTTGCTTTTTCCCCCTTCCTGTGCTAAATTTAATACCATGAACCCTTACTATTCTATAAACGATGCCCTAAGACAGCGGTACGGAGAAAAGCTGTACAAATTAACCCTGAACATTGGCTGTACCTGTCCCAACCGGGACGGCCGCCTGGATACCCGCGGCTGCATTTTCTGCAGTTTAGGCGGCTCCGGTGAATTCGCTTCCAATCCCCGGCTCTCTGTCACGGAACAGATTGCCGACGGAAAAAAGAGGCTGTCCGGAAAACGCCCGGTACAGAAATACATTGCCTACTTCCAGGCTTACACCAACACCTATGCACCCATAGAATACCTGCGGCAGTCTTTTACCGAAGCCCTCAGGTGTCCGGAAGTTGCCATTCTCTCCATTGCCACCCGCCCGGACTGCCTGGGTCCCCAGGTTCTGGATCTTCTGGAAGAGCTGAACTGTCAAAAACCTGTCTGGGTAGAGCTGGGCCTCCAGACCGCCCGGGAAGAGACGGCGGCTTTCATCCGGCGGGGCTACGATCTCTCCTGCTTTGACCGTGCCGTAGAGAATCTGAAAGAACGGCATCTGGAAACCGTAGTCCATGTGATTCTGGGTCTTCCCGGCGAAACAAAGGAAGATATGCTGGAAACGGTCCGCTATGTAAACCACGCCGGCGCAGACGGAATCAAGCTCCAGCTTCTCCATGTGCTGAAGGGTACGGATCTGGCGGATATCTACCGGCAGACAGGTTTCCGCACCCTGTCCCTGGAAGAATACACGGATTACATTATTTCCTGTCTGGAAATCTGCCGCCCGGATCTGGTCATCCACCGTCTTACCGGCGATGGTCCCAAAGACCTGCTCATTGCCCCGCTCTGGAGCGCCTCCAAACGCCACGTGCTGAATACCATTCACCGGAAACTCCGGGAGCGGAATACCTGGCAGGGCAAATACTACATTTCTCAAAAGGAGAACGAGAACTACCATGGCTGAAACCCTGACTTTATATAAACTGATCATTCTCTGTATGCTGGACAAAGTGGAATTTCCTCTAAGCAATGCACAAATCTCCGAATTTATTCTGGAGAAAGAATACACCGATTATTTTACCGTCCAACAGGCCGTTTCCGAGCTTCTGGATGCCGGCCTCATCCGGCTTGTCCCCCTTCGCAGCACCTCCCTGTACCGGATTACCCCGGAAGGTGAAAAAACACTTGCCTATTTCGGCAAAAAAATATCCTCCCCTATCCGGGAGGATATTGATTCCTTTCTTGCCCAGCGAAGACTGGCCCTGCGTAACGCCCATTCTACTCCGGCCGACTATTACCGCACTCCCTCCGGCGAATTTGCTGCCAGATGCCGCGTGCTGGAAAAAGATTCGGCGCTCATCGACCTGACCCTCACTCTTCCCACCCAGCAGCAGGCAGAAGCCGTCTGCAGCCACTGGAAGGAAAAAAGCCAGGAACTTTACGCCGCCATTATGTCTGCGCTTCTGTAGCCTCCAGAGGCGCAAGCCTCAGCCGGTAAATCCGGCGCAGCAGCACCGTACTCATCACCACCGATACGATCTCCGCAATGGGAATCGACCACCAGACCGCATTAAGGCCCCAGAGCCGTGCAAAAACATAGGCCACCGGAAGAATCACCAGAATCTGCCTAGCCACTGAGACTGCCAGGCTGTACACTCCATTTCCAAGGGCCTGGAACACAGAGCCCACCACGATGCAGTATCCTGCAAACAGGAAGCTTAAGGAGATAGTGCGCAAAGCCGGAACCCCGATAGAGAGCATGTCCGGGGAAGCGTCAAAGATTTCAAGCAGTGCCTCCGCCCGGAGCTGGAAAACTGCCAGCCCCGCCAGCATCACGGCTACTGCAGCCCCGATGCTGAGCTTTACCGTCTCTGTAATCCGTTTCTTCCTGCGGGCACCGTAATTGTAGGCAATGATCGGCACCATACCGTTATTCAGTCCGAAGACCGGCATAAAGATAAAACTTTGAAGCTTAAAGTAGACACCGAATACGGACACAGCCGTGGATGTAAACATCATCAGGATTTTATTGACGCCAAACACCATTACAGAACCGATGGACTGCATGATAATAGACGGCAGGCCTACCTCATAGATTTTCCGGATCGTAGCCCAGTCCGGCCGGAATCCTTTCATATTCAGGTTGATCTCCTGATTTTTCCTCACATTAAAAAACAAAGACAGCGCCATTCCGCAGATCTGTCCCACAACCGTAGCCACTGCTGCCCCCAGAACCTCCATCCTGGGAAATCCCCAAAGCCCAAAAATCAAGATGGGATCCAGGATGATGTTGATAATGGCTCCAAGTCCCTGGGTAATCATATTGTAAATGGTGCGCCCCGTAGACTGCAGAAGCCTTTCTCCAACCACGGCCAGGCAGATTCCAAAAGAAAACACCGTCACCGTAAATACATACTGGGTTCCATAGGCGATTAGCTCCGGATCGGAAGTCTGGCTGGTAAAAAAGAGCCTGGAGCCCGCAAGGCCGAACACGGCAAACGCCAAATAAATAACCAGACCGAGAAACAAGCCGTTTCTGGCCGCCCGGTCGGCCTGTCTAAACTGCTTCTCCCCCAGGGAGCGGGAAAGAAGGGCATTGATTCCCACTCCCGTCCCCACGGAAACCGCAATCATCAAGTTCTGGACGGGAAACGCCATGGACACGGCCGTCAGGGCGTTCTCACTGATCCGTGCTACGAAGACACTGTCCACAACGTTATAAAGGGCCTGCACCAGCATGGAAATCACCATAGGCATAGACATGGTAAATAGTAGCCTGGGAACAGGCATATAGCCCATCTTATTCTCTTTCTGTACTGCTTCTGTCATTTCAACTCTCCTGTCTCATTCTCTTTTGTCTGTATCGCCCCTCCGAAAATGATTGATGCCCTTTCCCAGCTCCTTCACATCCTGTATCACATCTGCGAAAGCTCCGGCCTCATAGAGGCTCACCAGAATCATCCCCAGGGGGACTGCAACGATCATGCCGAAAATACTGCTGACCTTATATCCTATATACATAAAAAACAGCGTAGCCAGCGGGTTCAGTCCCAAACTGTCTCCTACAATTTTAGGCTGAATCACCTGGCGCACCAGCTGGCTCACCAGATAAATAATGATAAGCCCCACGGCAAACTCATAATCCTTACTCAGAACTTTCAGCACCGCCCACGGAATCAGGGCTGTGCCGGTTCCAAAAAAAGGAAGGAAATCCAAAAAGGCAATCAAAAGGGCCAAAAGCACCGCAAATTTAATGCGCAGAATCAAAAATCCCACAAATAAAATCAGGGCTACAATGCCCATAATCTTAAACTGGGCTTTGAAATATCCGCCCACGGCCATTCGGAACTTTCCGGTAATAAAGTTCCACCGTTCCCGCAGGGAAACAGGCAGCCGTTCCCGGAGCCACTGGACAATCCCTTCCCGGTCCGCAATAAAAAAATAAGCGGACAAAATGGTAAAAATCACATGCACCAGGGCATTGGGAATATGCTTGGCCACATTCCCGGCTGCCGCCACCGTAGGCATCCCCACAGCCCCGATAAGGTCCCCCAGCGAAGCCGTCAGCGTATCCGTGAGGTTGGCTGCCCCCTCCCTAAGCTGCAGGGGAAGCCGCTGGGAAATGCCCCGCAAATTGGCCTGAATGTCTTTCAAATCCTGGAGAAACGTTTCATAAAGCTCCGGCAGAACCTCCAGAAAACCGTAAAGTTCCCGGAATATTTTGGAAACCGCCAGGTAACCCGCAAAAACCACCAGAGCAATAGCGGCGATGATAATCAGCATAGAGCTATGCCTTCTCACCAGCTTCAAATGCTTTTCCAGAAAGCGTACCAGAGGATTGGCAATCATAGCAATGATCCACCCTACCACAAAAGGCAGAAAAAACACCAGAAGCCTGGGCACCAGCACAAACAGCAGAAGCACCCCTGCCAGATACAGCACAATGTTTACCACATTCCTCAGATATTTTCCAGCCATCCGCTCATCCCCCCGTAGCTATTTCTCCAGCTCCAGCAGTTCTTCCATCAAGTCCCAGATCTCCTCCCGCCCCTGCTTGGTAATGGCAGAGTAGGGAAGAATCCGGGTCTCCGGCTTTGCCCCCAGCCCGGAACGGACCATCTTTAGATGCTTCTGCACCTGGCTGCGGTTGATCTTATCCAGTTTCGTAGCAATGATAATGGGATCGTATCCCTGATGCACAATCCATTCATACATGCGCTGATCGTTGGCTCCCGGCTCATGGCGGATATCAATCAGCAGGAAAACCGCCCGCAGCTGCTTCGACTCCTGCAGATAGCGTTCTACCAGCTTTCCCCACTTTTCTTTCAACTCCACGGAAACCTTCGCATATCCATATCCCGGCAGATCCACCAAGTAAAAGGCATCGTTCACATGGTAAAAATTAATGGTCTGGGTCTTGCCCGGCTGGGCGGAAGTGCGCGCCAGGGCTTTCCGGTTCATCAAACCGTTGATGAGGGACGATTTCCCCACATTGGATTTGCCGGCAAAAGCTATCTCAGGGAGAAGATTCTCCGGCAGCTTACTGGTAATTCCGCACACAGTCTCCAGATTTACATTTTTAATGATCATGAAACGCCACCTCTAATACCTCTCTCATATGATCCGCATACACCAGCCGCAGCCCTCTGCGGATCTCCTGGGAAATCTCCTCGATATCCCGCTTATTCTTGGCCGGAACAATCACCGTCCGGATCCCGGCGCTCTTAGCCGCCAGTATCTTTTCCTTGAGCCCGCCCACAGGCAGGACACGGCCCCGCAAAGTGATTTCCCCGGTCATGGCCACACCGGCATACACCGGGATCTCCGTGATGGCCGACAGCATGGCCGCAGCCATGGTAATACCCGCCGACGGCCCGTCTTTGGGAACGGCTCCTTCGGGAATGTGGATATGGATGTCGTGCTCCTGGAAAAACTCCCGGCCAATCCCGTAGCGCTCGCTGACGGAACGGATATAGCTTAAGCCTGTCCTGGCAGACTCCTTCATCACGTCTCCCAGCTGCCCGGTCAGGGAGATCTCTCCTTTGCCGGGCATACAGTTGACCTCGATCTGCAGGGTATCTCCGCCCACACTGGTCCATGCCAGCCCACGGACGATTCCCACCTCGTCCGTCTCGTTTGCTTTGTCAAAAACATGGCGGGGCTTGCCCAGATAGCGGACCAGGTTCTGTTCCGTCAGCTTCACCGACTTCTTCTCCTGCTCCAGAATCTCCCGGGCCGCCTTCCTGCATACCTCTCCCAGCCTGCGTTCCAGCTGGCGGACGCCTGCTTCCCTGGTATAGCCGTGAATCAGCTGCTCCAGCGCTCTGGCGCTGACGGAAAGCTGGCCTTCTTTCAATCCGTTTTTTTCCATCTGCTTTCCAATCAGATGTTCTCTGGCAATGTGAACCTTCTCATTCTCCGTATAGCTGCTGACCTCTATAAGCTCCATGCGGTCCAACAGGGGCCTTGGAATGGTATGCACGTCATTGGCCGTGGCAATAAACAGCACCTCGGACAAATCCAGGGGAATCTCCACATAGTGATCCTGAAAATGGCTGTTCTGCTCAGCATCCAGTACTTCTAAGAGCGCAGAAGAGGTATCTCCCTTGTAATCACTGCTCACTTTGTCAATCTCATCCAGAAGCACCAGGGGATTTTTTACCCCCGCCTGACGCATGCCGGCGGCAATTCTCCCGGGCATAGCCCCCACATAAGTCCGCCTGTGCCCACGGATCTCCGCCTCATCCCGCACACCTCCCAGGCAGATGCGCACATATTTCTTGTTCAGCGCCCGGGCAATGGAACGGGCAACGGAAGTCTTTCCCGTTCCCGGAGGTCCCACCAGACAGAGAATGGGGCTGCTGCCCTTCTTCGTCAGTAAACGGACGGCCAGAAACTCCAATACCCGTTCTTTTACTTTCTCCAGACCGTAGTGATCGGAATTGAGAATCTCTCCCGCCTGTTTCAAATCCGTACTGTCCCTGGAAGCTTTGTCCCAAGGAAGCTCCAGAAGAGTTTCGATATACCCCCGCACTACCGCACTCTCGGAAGAGTTGCTCCCGATATTTTTAAAACGGCTGATTTCTTTTTGAATCTTCTCTTTTATCTCTTTGGACGCCTTCAGCTTTCCCAGGGCCTCTTCAAAGTGATCCCCATCGCTGCCGGAAACATCTTCCCCCAGTTCCTCCCGGATCACCCGCAGCTGCTCCCGAAGGAAATATTCCCGCTGGTTTTTGTCTACGCGCTTTTTGACTTTTTGCTGAAGTTCCCGCTTAAACCGCATGATCTCAATCTCATGGTTCAGAAGCACGGATACCAGCTCGTATTGCCCGGCCAGCCCCTCCGCTTCCAGAAAACGCTGTTTGTCCTCATAGCGCAGCGGAAGATGAATCATCATCTGCCGCATCAGCCTCTCTGGTTCCTCTGTCTCAGAAATCTGGCGTTCCAGCTCTTTGCCTACCTTTCCGCTCTCCCGGCAGTACTGGTGAAAGATTTCTAAAATGCTGCGGCTCATGGCCTCCAGACACCCGGGATCCCAGTCCCGGTCCGGATCCTTCTCAAAACAAATGACCTCAGCCTCCAGGCACTCCCCCGCCTGATCAAAGTGGGAGAGTTCCGCCCGCTCCAGCCCCTCGGCCAAAACCCGCAGAATATTGTGGGGCAGCTTGATCACCTGCTTTACCGTGGCAATGGTCCCAATCCGGCAGAGATCTTCCTGCCCCGGATCCTCCGCCTGGTTATTCTGCTGCATCACCAGAAACACTTTCTGTTCCTGTAGCATGGCCCGCTCAATAGCCTTTATGGACTTCTCCCTGCTCACATCAAAATGTATCACCATATCCGGAAGAACTGTCATGCCCCGCAGCGCCACTACCGGAAGCGTCTGTATCAGTCCGTTCACTCTCTTATCCTCCTGCCAGGCAACAGAATCCAACCCTTGCAGGATTCTTTGCCGTGAATATAAGACAAGATTCCCGGCCTAAGCCCGGAATCTCATCTCATTGTTCGTGGTCACAGGTTTCCCTGTCCCATTGACGACCTCTTTTGTAATCATACAGTTGGTGATGGAATCGTCCGAGGGAATCTCATACATGGTATCCATCATAATCTTTTCCATGATGGCACGCAGTCCTCTGGCCCCCGTCTTCCTCGTCACCGTCTCTGCGGCAATCGCTTCAATCGCTTCCCTTTCAAAGGACAGCTTCACGCCGTCCAGCTCAAACAGCTTTTTATACTGCTTCACAATGGAGTTCTTAGGCTCCACCAGAATACGCACCATATCGTCCTTGGTCAGGGCATCCAGCGCAACTGTCACCGGCACACGTCCCACAAACTCCGGTATCATACCGAATTTCACCAAATCCTCCGGCAAAACACTTCGAAGGAGTTTCCCGATGTTCTCTTCCTGGTTGGCTTTTGTGATATCGGCGTTAAATCCGATGGACCTGCGGTCCATCCGCCGCTCAATCACCTTATCCAGGCCCTCAAAGGCTCCTCCGCAGATAAAGAGAATGTTTGTGGTGTCAATCTGAATCAGTTCCTGATGGGGATGCTTCCGTCCGCCCTGGGGTGGTACCGAAGCGATGGTCCCTTCCAGAATCTTCAGAAGGGCCTGCTGCACGCCTTCTCCCGACACATCTCTGGTAATGGAAGGATTTTCCGACTTCCTTGTAATTTTGTCAATCTCGTCAATGTAGATGATTCCGTGTTCCGCACGCTCCACATCATAATCAGCGGCCTGTATAATTTTCAGAAGAATGTTCTCCACGTCTTCGCCTACATAGCCCGCTTCCGTCAAGGAAGTGGCATCCGCAATGGCAAAGGGAACGTTGAGAAGCCGCGCCAGCGTCTGGGCCAGCAAAGTCTTTCCGGAACCTGTAGGCCCCAGCATCAGAATGTTGCTTTTTTGCAGCTCCACCTCCGGTTCCTTATCTTTGACCGCCAGAATTCTTTTATAATGATTGTAGACCGCTACGGACAATACTTTCTTAGCTTCTTCCTGTCCGATTACATAGTCATCCAGGAATTCTTTGATTTCCTTGGGCTTTAACAGGTTAATTTCCTCCTGGCCCGGCTCCAGCTCCTCCTGATCCAGTTCATCCTCAATCAGCTCTGCGCACAGCTCAATGCACTCATCGCAGATATAGGTACCGCTGGGCCCCGAGATCATCTTTCTCACCTGATCTCCCGTCTTTCCGCAGAAAGAACATCTTACCTTATCATCATTTCTCGCCATTTTCTTTACGTCCTTTAACTACGATTTACCACAATGCTGTCAATAAGGCCATAGTCCACAGCCTCCTGGGCGCTCATATAATTATCGCGCTCCGTATCCACTTCAATCACTTCCAGCGGCTGCCCCGTATTGGCCGCCAGAATATCATTCAGCTTCTTCTTTGTGCGCAGAATGTGATCCGCCACAATCTTGATATCCGTAGCCTGGCCCTGTGCTCCGCCTGAAGGCTGATGAATCATAATCTCTGCATTGGGCAGTGCCATACGCTTGCCTTTGGCTCCGCCTGCCAGGAGAAATGCTCCCATACTGGCCGCCATTCCCATACAAATGGTAGACACATCACACTTGATATACTGCATGGTATCGTAAATAGCCATGCCCGCCGTCACGGAGCCTCCCGGACTGTTGATATACAGATTGATATCCTTTCCCGGATCCTCGGATTCCAGGAACAAAAGCTGGGACACCACAAGACTGGCCGTCACATCGTTCACTTCTTCTCCCAGAATAATGATCCGATCCTTTAATAGCCGGGAATAAATATCATAAGAACGCTCTCCTCTGCTGGTCTGTTCAATGACATAGGGCACCAAACTCATATTCATCATTTTCCCTCATTCCTTCCTTGCTTCAAGCACATCCGGCATCCTGCCTATTTCTCCACCGCTGCTTCTGTCACCAGATCGATGGCCTTGCGGATTGCCAGATCGTCTTTCATATTTTCTTTCTCGCTTTCGCCGAGGATTTCCTTGACCTTCTCTACTTCCATCTTATAGGCTTCTGCCATACGGCCAATCTCCTCCTCGATCTCGTCCTCGCCAATCTCAATCTGCTCGGCTGCCGCAACGGCCTCCAAAACGAGCCTGCTCTGAATCCGCTTCACGGCCTGGGGTTTCATCCGCTCAATCATGGCTTCCATACCGGCTCCCGTGTACTGCATATACTGATCCATGGACATTCCCTGCATCTGCAGCCTCTGCGCAAAGTCATCTACCAGCTGCTCCGCCTGGGTCTCCACCATAGCATCCGGGATCTCCATGGACGCACCCTCAATGATTTTCTCAATCACGGCGTCCTCTTTCCTGCCCTTGGCCTCTTCTGCCTTTTTTTCCTCCAGCTTTTTCTTCAGATCTGCCTTATACTCCTCCAGGGTATCAAACTCCGAAACATCCTTGGCGAACTCGTCATCCAGCTCCGGAAGCTCTTTCACCTTAATCTCTTTCACCGTGCACTTAAATACCGCCGGCTTTCCCGCCAGATCTTTGGCATGGTACTCCTCCGGGAAAGTTACGTTCACTTCCACCTCTTTCCCAATCTCCGCACCTATGAGCTGCTCCTCAAAGCCGGGAATAAAAGCTCCGGATCCGATGGTCAGGGGATAATCCGTTCCCTTTCCTCCCTCGAACGCCGTTCCGTCTGCAAAGCCCTCAAAATCAATCACTGTCATATCGCCGTCCTGAACCGCCCGGTCCTCTACCGTAATGGTTCTTGAATTGCTCTCCTGCTCCTTGTTAAGGGCAGCCTGAATCTCCTCCTCCGTAGCAGAGGTATCCTCCTTCTCTACTTCAATGCCCTTGTACTGGCCCAGGGTCACTCCCGGCTTCACGGCCACTTCCGCCGTAAAGACAAAGGGCTCTCCCTTAGCAATCTTCTCAATGCTGATAGCCGGACGGGAAACCAGCTCCAATTCACACTCGTCTACAGCAGCCGCATACGCATCGGGAATCAGGGCGTTAGCAGCATCATCGTAGAAAATCTCCGGTCCATACATTTTCTCGATCATCTGCCGCGGCACTTTTCCCTTGCGGAAACCCGGAACGGAAATCTGCTTTCTATTTTTCAGGTACGCGTTCTGAAGGGCCTTCTCCAGCTCCTCCGCCGGTACCTCTATGGTAAGCTTTGCCATATTTTTCTCTAATCTTTCCACCTGTAAACTCATTTTTTATCTCCTCCTTAAATTGTGCTTCCACAAACTTTTACATACTTGCAGTCATTATAGTAGTATAGCATGAGAGATCCCGAAAAATCAAGTACTAGTATCACAAAAAAACAGCTCCCCATACGCGGATCACCCGCATACAGGGAGCTGTCTCTTTTTCCACTGTTTTATTCGCGAAATCTTTACTTCCCGCTCATCTGCTGTTCCTGCTTCATGATCATCTTTTTAACCATTTCGCCTCCGATGGAACCTGCCTGAGCAGAAGTCAAGTCACCGTTGTAGCCTTCTTTCAAAGGCACGCCCAGCTCGCTGGCTACTTCCTCCTTGAAGCGGTTCATTGCTGCCTTCGCTTCCGGAACTGCCATCTGATTTGACTTGGACTGTTCTGTCATCTGTATCACCTCCATGCACCTATTGTGTGTGGATTTGCACGGAGTTATGATGGTAATGATTGGCACTAGACGCCGTGTCCGTAAATAATGCTTTTGCGGATCTCTTCGGATTTTTCTTTGCCGTAAAGCTGTTCAATCAGGGAAAGGGCAAAGGGGATGGCCGTTCCCACGCCCCGGCTAGTGGTAATGTGCCCGTCCACGGCTACACGCTCGGTACAAGCTTCCGCACCGTTTAAACCTTCCTCACAGCCCGGGTAGCATACGGCCTTCCGGTTTTTCAAAAGTCCCGCGCTTCCCAGAACCGTAGGCGCTGCACAAATGGCAGCAAGCTTCTTTCCCTCCCGGTCAAATTCTTTCAGAAGTTCCAACAGTTCCCCGCAGGCATTTAAGTTTTTCGTCCCCGGCTGGCCGCCCGGAAGAACCAGCATCTCTGCTTTTCTCTCCTCCTCCGGATTCAAAAGCCGGTCCGCTTTCACGGTTATCCCGTGGCTTCCCGTAACTTCCAGGGAATCGCCTACCGCCGCCATAGTTACTTCTGCGCCTGCCCGCCGCAGCAAATCCACGGCAGTGAGCCCCTCCACCTCTTCAAACCCCTGGGCCAGGAAAATACTTACTTTCTTCATACTTTTAAGCCTCCTATTTTAAGTTCCGCAGGTTCCCGTACAAAGCCCTCTAAGAGAAGAATTTCCGGCCGTATTCTACGTCCGTATATTCTTCTGGGCTTTGTACGGGAACCTGCTGTTTTGAGTTCCGCATTCGCCCTTTCAGCACCTTTCCTTGAGAAAGACTTCCGGCCGCCTCCTGCGTCCGTAATTCTTTCTGGGTGCTGAAAGGGCTTCTGCTGTTTTGAGTTCCGCATTCGCCCCTAATATCTTTCTTATTGTCCATTGTATCAACTTTTTGTTGAATTATCCAGTGAAATGTGATACAAGAAAACGTATAAAGGAGGCTTTTCATGGAAATCGAACGGAAATTTTTAATCGGAACACTGCCGGAAAACCTGGAATGTTACCCCAGCCAGACCCTGGAGCAAGCTTATCTCTGCACGGAGCCTGTAGTCCGTATCCGGAGAAGCGGCGACACCTATACTCTCACCTACAAATCCAAAGGCCTGATGAGCCGGGAGGAGTACAATCTCCCTCTGACTGCCGAAAGCTACGAACATCTGAAGCAGAAAGCCGACGGGAATATCATTCAAAAGCAGCGGTACCGGATTCCCCTGGAGGACGGGCTTACCGCGGAGCTTGACATTTTTGCCCCTCCTTTTGAACCCCTGATCCTGGCCGAAGTAGAATTTACCTCTGAACAGCAGGCTCTTGATTTCCTTCCTCCCGCATGGTTCGGGGAGGACGTCACCTGGTCCGCCGAATACCACAACAGCACCTTAAGCCGGAAAAAGCTGCAGCCAGGTACATGAGATGACATATTCTGCAATCATTCGCAGACACTTTCTTTCAATCCTTGCTGCATTTTCTTCCATTTCCCATATATCCCAGCGGAAACTGTTATAATAGGCCCATCATTTTTTAAGGAGCGATGGAATGCCTGAATGGAAGCTGGCCGAAAATCTGCGCGAACTGCGCACTGCAAATGAATATCCCCAGCAGTATGTCAGCGAACGGATTCATCTGGCGCGCCAGACTTATTCTCTCTATGAAAACGGAAAGCGTATACCGGATATCAGAACTGTCTGCTGCCTGGCTGAATTGTATCATGTATCAGTGGACGCTCTGCTTTTTGCAGATCTAAGCGCCAGTCAGCTCGCAGATGCAGCCGCAGATTTTCCGGAAGAACACGTTGCCTTTTTATCGGAAAACAGCGCAATACCTCTGACTGGTTCCGATGCCCGTATGCTGATGAATTACAAAACACTGCCTCCCGATATCCAGCAGGAGGTCCGGGAATTTGTCTTATTCAAAAAGAAGCGGTTCGCTGCCAAAGACTCACAGTAGCATATGCAGCTGCATTTCGGACACAAAACAAAACAGAGACGCCGCTAAACCTTGCTGTCCAGCCGGTTTGGCGGCGTCTCTGTTTCGTTAAATCTTTTCCTTTACACCTGTCTTATCAAGGGAAGAAAACTCTGCCCGTCAATGGAATTTGATATACCAAACATTTCCAATACAGAAGCACTGATATCCGCAAAGGTGTTCCGCTCGCCCAGATCCACTCCCTGCCGGATTGCATCCCCGCAGATCAGAAGCGGCGTATACTCTCTGGAATGATCCGTGCTGGGCGTAGAAGGATCACAGCCGTGATCCGCAGTCAGAATCAGCACATCTTCCTCTTTCATTTCCTTCAGGAAACATCCCAGCTGTGCATCGAAGGCATTCAAGGCTTCCGTATATCCGGCCGCATCATTCCGGTGGCCGTACACCATATCAAAATCCACCAGATTCACAAAGGCAAGTCCTTTAAAATCTTGTTTCAAAAGCTCCAGCGTCTTCTCCATGCCGTCAGTGTTGCTCTTTGTCCGGGTGCTCTGTGTAATGGATTTTCCCGCAAATATATCGTAAATCTTTCCGATCCCAATCACGTCCAGCCCTTCCCGCTCCATCAGATCCAGCATGGTATCCCTGGGCGGCACCAGTGAAAAATCATGACGGTTGGACGTTCTGGAGAAATGTCCCGGTGTTCCCACAAAGGGTCTCGCAATTACGCGTCCCACGCCGTGCTCTCCCTGAAGCAGCTCCCTGGCCGTCTCACAGCAGCGGTACAGTTCCTCCAGGGGAACCACTTCCTCGTGAGCCGCCACCTGGAACACGCTGTCCGCAGAAGTATACACTATAAGATCCCCGGTGCGCATGTGTTCTTCCCCATACTGCTCAATCACTGCCGTACCGGAATAGGGCCGGTTGCAGAGAACACCTCTTCCGGTACGCCGGGAAAATTCGTCCAGTATCTCTCCCGGGAATCCGTCCGGATAAGTCGGCATGGGTTTTTCCGAAATCAGGCCGGCAATTTCCCAGTGGCCGATGGTAGTATCCTTCCCTTTGGAAGCCTCCGCCATCCGCCCAAAGCATCCGAAGGCCTGGGGTGCTTTCGGATGCCTTCCGTATTCGTTCCCCCGGATGGCAAACAATCCCAGGCTCTCCATATGGGGGACGCAAAGCCCTCCCGTGTCAAAGCAGGCCTTCAGCGTATTGCTTCCTTCATCCTGGAAATCCGCCGCATCCGGCAATTCCCCAATTCCCACGCTGTCAAGAACAATCAGAAATACGCGTTTTATTTTCTTTGTCAAAACTTTTCCCCCTTTTCTCCCGCAGCCTTTGGGCTGCAGCCCTTCACGCTTTGTAGACTATCTCTCCCCCGCAGATGGTGCAGCGGACACGCCCCTTAAGGCGGTGCCCCAGGAACGGGGAATTGGAGGATTTGGAAAGCGGTTCTTTTGCGGTCCAAATCTCGTTCTCGTCAAAAATCACCAGATCCGCAGGCGCTCCCGCAGCGATCCCCCTATATGTCAGCCCGTAAAGCCGGGCCGGGTTCCGGCTCATTTTTTCCATCAGTTCCATCAGGCTTATATATCCCGGCTCAACCAGGTTGGTAATTCCCAGGGCCAGTGCAGTCTCCAGGCCGATAATGCCGCTGGGCGCTTCCGTCAAGGGACGCCCTTTTTCTTCCGCACTGTGAGGTGCATGGTCCGTGGCAATCAAATCGATGGTCCCATCCCGAAGCCCGCGGATCACCGCTCTGCGATCTGCCTCTGTCCGCAAAGGAGGATTCATCTTAGCCAATGTTCCATACTCCAGAACCGCCTCCTCTGTCAGGGAAAAATGATGGGGAGAAGCCTCCGCCGTCACCCTGGCGCCCAGGGACTTCGCCCTGCGCACAGCCTCCACGGCTCCCGCCGTGCTGATGTGCTGGATATTCACCCTGGCCCCGGTCTCCAGCGCCAGGCGGCAATCCCGCTCCACCAGCCGTATCTCCGCCTCACAGGGCGAACCGCCGATTCCCAGCTTCCGTGAAACCCGGCCCCGGTTGATGCCATTGTTTTCAATCAGCGCCGGATCCTCCTCGTGAAGGCTTAAGGGAACATCCAAGCGGGCTGCCTCCTCCATGGCCTGGCGCAGAATCCTCTCATCCAGAATGGGAATCCCGTCATCCGTAAAGCCTGCGGCACCGGCCCTATACAGGGCTTCCATATCCGTCAGTTCCTGCCCTTTCAAGCCTCTGGTTACGGCCCCGCAAGATAAAACCCGGATTCCGGTCCCCGCCCCTTTTTTCAGCACATATTCCAGAATCTCCGGGCAGTCTGCCGCCGGCTTCGTATTCGCCATGCACACTACGGTGGTAAAGCCGCCTGCTGCCGCTGCTAAGGCCCCTGTCTCAATGTCTTCCTTATAGGTCAGCCCCGGATCCCGGAAGTGGACATGCACGTCCACCAGGCCCGGTGCAATCACCAAGCCGGAAGCATCGAAAACACTCTCACACGGTTCCGGAGGCAACTCTCCTACTGCTGCGATTCTCCCGTCCTCAATGAGCAGATCCGCCTTCTCTTCTCTGCCGCTGAAAGGGTCCAGAATAAGCCCTCCCCGGATTTTTCTTCTCATTGGCTTTCTTCCTCTTTCTTCTCTTCCAACGTCTTGTTGGCATATTCCACAAAGCTGTCCGAGGCATCTTTCACACTGTATTCGGCATTCAGGATTTCGGTAAGCATTTGATACCAGTATACCCGCATTTCCTCAAAACCGTTTACTTTATTGTAATAATTTCCGCTGTACGGAAGAAGAGCCTCATAGATCTGCGCCTCCTCATTCCCCGCATACACGTCTCCCATGGACCCCCGCACCGGAAAAGCCCCGCTCCGGGCCACATTCGCTGCTGCCACGGTCTCGTCATTGCACAGGAAATCCACCAGATACCGGGAGGCTTCCTCCCTCTTCTCGTCCCCTGTGCGGAAAATGCAGAAGCCGTTCATCATGTATTCCAGGGATGGAACTCCGTCTGCGGAAGGATAAGGCATCACCACCACCTGCACTTCATTCTCCTCCAGTGCCTCCGCATTGCTCAAAGCCTGGGGCAGGCTCCAAAGCAGGCAGTAGGCGCTTTCTCCCCGCACAAAGGCTGACACTGCGTCTGCCCCGGAAGAACCGGAGCCGTTCTGTATCCAGCCCTTCTCCATCCATTCCTTCACCTTTGTCAAAGCCGTCTGATTGGCTTCGCTGTTCATCTCGTAGGCCGTCCTATCCTCATTCATCAGATTGCCGTCATACAGATTGGTGATAAAGGAACGTGTCGCATAGTCCCCTGCAATCCCGGAACAATAAAGCATTCCGCTGTTAAAGCCGGAATGGTTCAGGCGCTCCAGTGCCTGCTCAAAAGCTTCCGTGGTCCAGATGCACGCTCCCTCCCGGTTCATCACCTCCATGGCTCCGGATCCTTCCACCATATACCGGTTAAAAGCCATCACATAATTGGACGCACTCAAGGGATACATCACATAAATCCCCCCCACTTCACAGGCACTTAAGATCCCCGGACTGACCATATCCGATATCACTTCCGCCGTAAACATGTCTCCCAAATCCGCCAGGACGCCGGCTTTGGCATAGGAACTGATTCTCCCAGGCTCGTCCAGCAGTACGTCCGGCAGTTCTCCGCCCTCCGCTTCAATCAGGGCCTGAATCTGCTCCGGGCCCTCTCCGTAATTCAGCACATTGAGATTCACATGAATGTTGGGATACTTCTTATTGAACTCCTGAATCAGCGTTTGCTCGTACGTACCGTCCTCCTGATCCGCATCCTGCACAAAAACAGGATAGGTCCACCAGGATATGGTTGCTTCCAGATCAGACACAACCTCCGAAACTTCCTCCGGCACTTCCGTCTCCTCCTGTTTATCCCCCGGAGCCACTTCTATATCATCGCTCTCTTTTTCTTTTCCCCTGCAGGCACCCGCAGAAAGCACCAGCAGCCCGCTCAAAGAGAGTGCCATTATTCTTTTCCAAATCTTCATCTTATGGAAACCTCCTATTTCCAGTAGTACCGCATCCGTCCTTTTAAAGCACAGCTCTTCTGCTGTTAGCTTTACCACTATAACACAGATTTGCCTGTATTTTCAATACCAGCTTTTTTGTTGACAAGTATTTCCCATGTAGTATACAATGATACCATCTCTTGATAAGGGCACACACGGTCAAGAGATGGTACAGTATTCTCTGTTGACAAAACACACAAACGAGGGAGCAAAACAAATGAAACCTTTAGAAGGCAGAAAACGCCGCTGGGGGGATCGGCACGACGGATTCTTGGTACGCAATCTGGATCCCATGGGAAAGCTGATCCCTTATATTATGAAGAGCAAATCCGACAGCTGGGTTCTCTTCGAAGACAGAATTGATATTACCCACACGCAGGATTTCCTGCACACCATGAGAAAAACCGAGATTCCCGGCCTTACCCTGTACCATATTATCTTTGCCGCAATCGTGCGCACCTATTCCCAGGTGCCGGAGCTGAACCGTTTCATCCAGAGAAGCAATATCTATGCCCGCAATGAGATGAAGGGATCCATGGTAGTCATGAAAGGTATGCAGCGCGACAGTGAACGCACTACCATTATGCCGCGCTTTGAAATGGACGCCACGCTGAAAGAGGTCTCCACCGAAATCGAAGCCCTGGCCGCCCCCATTGACCGTACCAAAAAGGTAATGGAGGACGAGAACCGGAACGATTTTGATAAACTGGAGCTGGCTCTGGGGCTGATCCCCGGATGGCTCATTTCTTTCGTCTTTTCACTGCTGAAGTTTCTGGACCGCCATGGGTTAATTCCAAAGAAGCTCACGGATTTAAGCCCCTTTCACTCCAGCTTTTTCCTCACAAATATGGGCTCCATCGGCATGCAGCCCGTTTACCATCATATCTATGAGTTCGGTACTATTTCCATCTTCGGCGCTATCGGAAGCAAGGAAACCGTCTACGAACTGGATCGGAACGGCGTACAGCATAGAAAAACTTATCTGAATATGAAATTTGTCGTGGATGAGCGTATCTGCGACGGTTTTATCTATGCCGTAGGCTTCAAACATATCAAGAGCTGCATCTCCAAACCGGAACAGCTCATGGAACGTCCCAAAAAGATCATTCATGACAAGATTGACCGGAGATAATTCTTCAGGAAATACATAGACGGCGCAGGGCAGAAGATGAAAATCTGCCCTGCGCCGTCTCACATTTAAAAACTGCACCGGGTACGGATAAATCCGAACCCTCAACCTCCGCCAGCGTGATAGTCTTGGAACCGTCCTTATAGTTGAAAGTAAGGATTATCTTGTCCTCATAAAGATACACCGCATTTACAAAACTGTCAATCAGTCTTTGCTGCTGTTCCCGCTTTGCCGCATCAAATTTGCGGAAACGGCAAATGAAGAAAGTTATCGACAAGATGTTGCTTCATTCCGTTTATTCCTATGAAAATTTCTTTTTCCTACATTCCAACTACTTTCCTGATAGTGCTTGCCGTCCTTATTGTTAATTTGTTGCTGATACTCGCACTCACTGTTTTGGACCACCAGTTTGTCTTTTGATAATTTTTTCGACTGAATGACCAAAATATCACTTCTTTGTAGTCTTGTATCTTTTCCAGTTCTTCTTTCGGCTCTCCGATTTCATTGAATACATCAGTAAATTTAACTGGCGGCATAATAAAAATTAGATTATCATAGATTTCCTTATCGTCATTTCCCCACCAATCGGGAGCATTATGTAAAATATCCTCAAGTTCTTCTTTCGCAATAACAAAAACAGGAATATCTAAATCAAACTGACTCTTTATCGTCATTACAATCTGTTTTGTGATACTCCCTATATCATTTTCATCACTCGAAAAAATCACGTTGCCACTATTCAGATATGTCTTAACTTCTTCATACCCTAATCTTTCAATGCCTTTTTTCAGTTCAGTCATTGTTACCTTGTTTCTACCACTTATATTGACACCACGCAAAAAGGCAATATATCTTTTCATATCCACCAGCACCTCCACGCTCCCTCAATTTATCCTCTACTGCATACACTCATTTATATATTCCATAGGTACGTCCATGCGCTGTGCTGTCTGTTCCGGTGTCAATCCGCTGTCTATAAATCTTTTGCAAACCGCTTTCATATTTTCGCCCACTTCGATAATATGCCTGTCCGGGTCATAGAAGCGAACCACACGCTGTCCCCACGAATGTTCCTTAATGGAGTAAACATATTCAACATTACATTTTCCGAGATTTTCTGCAAATTTATCGAAATCATCTTCCTCAAAATAAATTTCAAAATTATTGCCGCCGAAAGAAATATCACTTGTGCCAATAAATTCTTTGTATGTTTCCATTATACAGAATTATTGCAGAAATGCAATTTCAAAAGTATAGACTTTGGAAGTGGTGCGGCAGTGCGTGGAAAAAGGTCTGGTGAGCGGACGGCTGGCGATGACGGACTTGACCCATGTAAAGGCCAACGCATCCAGAGCCTCAGAACAGGAAGCAGATGTGCTGGAAGAGGCGGGGAACTATTGATAACTGTTGGACGGCTATGAGGAGGAGGGACTGGAAGAACTGAAACGGCAGACGGG
>ERZ777305.1796-NODE-1796-length-22101-cov-49.035880_pt1 | contig 22101 bp, 27 predicted proteins | sample MGYA00374965_ERZ777305 | MGnify/ENA primary metagenome ERZ777305 (study PRJEB29328, sample SAMD00013331) | mouse gut metagenome | study: EMG produced TPA metagenomics assembly of the Metagenome analysis of fecal microbiota from mouse which was promoted... | reverse complement strand
GGAATAAATCCGTCTGAAAAATTTCGGCCCTGTCATTAACAAGCATTATTAAACAGCCTCTAAGTTTTTGTATATGGTGGACGCGTCGGAGCCGGAATAGCAGGTGGAAACGATGTGTTTTTTGTTATGCAGGAGTGTTTTCTCCACCTCCTTGGGGTCGTTGCCGGTATGCGTCGGGAGTTCCGTCTCCTGTCCGGCCATCCAGTTGCCGCTCATAGCCCTTACGCTGTATCTGCACTTGAAACCCGGGGCAGTTCACGCGACATCACCCTGCACGGCGAAGCCTCGGCGAAGTCATGGACAGGCTGCGTCTCAGCGCCCCGGTCTCGTGCACGGCCGGAGAACCCGACTCGGCGGGATGCCGTCAGAAAATCCGCATCAGTAAAGTTTAGATCTCAGCGGCGCTTCAACGACACGTAGGTGTACCGCACGCCGCCGTCGGAGTCGGCATGCGGGCCGTCTTCCGCCTCCGTCTGCCACAGGGCGGGGTCTACGGCAGGAAAGAAAGTGTCGGCGTCGGGCACGCTCCCGTCCACAAGCGTGAGCTCGAGATTGGTGGCCATGTGCATGCATTCCGCATATATCTGCCCGCCGCCTATCACCATCACCTCCCCGGCGTCCGCACACATGGCTATGGCAGCCTCGAGGCTCGGCGCCGTCTCGGCGCCCGCAGGAGCATACCCGGTGTTGCGCGTGACAACGATATTGCGCCGTCCGGGCAGAGCGCCCGGCAGCGACTCGAATGTGCGGCGCCCCATCACCAAAGGCTTGCCCATGGTGAGACGCCGGAAGCGGCGCATATCCTCGGAGATGCGGAACAGAAGCCTGCCCCCGCGGCCTATCGCGCCGTCGGAGGCCAAGGCGGCTATGATGGTTATTTTCTGGTTCATACGCTTACGGTGCCCTTTATGTGGGGATGAGGGTCGTAGCCCTCTATGGATATGTCGGAATAGTCGAATGCGAAAATATCTTTCACATCGGGGTTGAGTCTCAGCTGCGGCAGCGCACGCGGGTCGCGCGTAAGCTGCAAACGCACCTGGTCGAGATGGTTGAGGTAGATGTGCGCGTCGCCCAGCGTGTGCACGAACTCTCCCGGCTTAAGCCCCGTGGCCTGCGCCGTCATGTGCAGCAGCAGGGCGTACGACGCTATGTTGAACGGCACGCCGAGAAAGCAGTCGGCGCTGCGCTGGTAAAGCTGCATGCTCAGGCGGTCGCCGTCCACATAAAACTGGAACAGGATGTGGCACGGCGGCAGCTTCATGTTCGGCAAGTCTGCCACGTTCCACGCGCTCACAATGTTGCGGCGACTGTCGGGATTGTGCATTATGGTATCCACGGCCTGCGCCATCTGGTCCACGGCACGGCCGTCGGGTCCCGGCCACGAGCGCCACTGGTAACCGTAAATGTGGCCGAGGTCGCCCGTATCGGGGTCGGCCCATTCGTTCCATATCCGCACCCCGTGCTCCTGCAGATAGCGCACATTGGTGTCGCCGCGCAGAAACCACAGCAGTTCATAGATTATGGATTTCATGTGCAGCTTTTTCGTGGTAAGCAGCGGGAAGCCGTCGGCGAGGTCGAATCGCATCTGCCTCCCGAACACGCTGCGCGTGCCGGTGCCGGTGCGGTCGGAGCGGTCGCGGCCGTTGCGGAGTATGTCGTCGAGCAGTTCAAGATATTGTTTCATGGGTCAGGTATATCAACTGTTTATTCGGCGCCTTCTATGACTATGGCCTTGTACGGCGACGACGGGCACACCGCCTCGCACTGCCCGCAGCCCACGCACTTGTCCATGTCCGCCACCGGCCCCCTGCGTCCGTCGGAGAAGCGGGTCATGGCTATTGCGCCGTACGGGCAGCGGCGCGCACACCGGCCGCAGGAGCGGCCTTGCCCGTAAGCGAGGCAGTTCTGAAGGCGCACCCGCGCCTTGCCTATGACATAGCGGCGTTTTTCTTCGAGAGTGAGAGGCACGAGCGCGCCCGTCGGACACACCTGCGTGCAGGCGTTGCAGTCGGTGCTGCAGGCCACACGGCCGTAATCCAGCATCGGCACCATGGCGTGTTGCAGCCCGTAGGCGCGCACCGAAGGCTGTATCACCCCCGTCGGGCAGGCCGACACACACGCGCCGCATGCCGTGCAGCGCCTCAGAAATCCACGGCGCGTAGGAGCTCCCGGAGGCACGGGAACGTTCAGGGGCACGAGCGGCTGAGGGTCCCACGCAGCGGAGCGGCGCCCGGAAGCCGACGAGGCCACCGCGGCCACGCCTGCTGCTGCCGCCACGACGCCGAATTTCAGAAACTTGCGGCGGTCGAGACGTTGCGGAGCGCCCGCACAGCCGTCCATCGATGCCGCCGCAGATGGCGCCGCGCCCGCACGCTGCATGAGCGGCATGGCCAGGGTGTGGCGGCCGCGACGGTAGGTGACGGCATCATTGACACACACGTCCATGCAGTTGAAGCACACCACACAGCGGGCCGGGTCGATGGTCATGTCGGAGGGACTGATGCACGAAGCCTTGCACACGTCCACACAGCGCAGGCAGCGCACGCACAGGTCCGTGTTCACGTCTGCGTGGAACATGGAGTTCCGTGAAACAATGCTGAGCGCCGAGCCCACCGGACACCATGTGTTGCACAGATAGCGGCCGCGGCGCCACGACACGGCCGCCACCGCTGCCAGCGTGGCAAAGGCCACGGCAGCCGAAAGCACGCCTATGCCTGCGGCGCGGCCCGCCGGCAGCGCCACGAAAGCGCGCAGCCCCGACACGATGCGTGCATAAGCGCTGTAGGGGTCGAGAAGCGAAGGTATGACGCCGAACCCGAGCAGCATGCAGAGCACCACGACAAAAAGCACGGAATAGCGCCCGCGGATGCCCGCCTCGCGGAACTTATAGCGCGACCGACGGCGGCGGCGCAGATGTTCCACGGCCATCCGCAAACGTTCCACGCCGTCCATCAGCGCACCCATCGGGCAGGCCGTGGAACAATATACACGGCCGAAAGCCATAGTCGCGGCCGCCCATAGAGCCAGCCACAACACGCTGCACGACATCACGGCGGGCACAAGCTGCATGCGCGTGAAAATGCAGCGGGCGCCGACGCCGACACACAATGTCAGCCCGACTGCCAGAAGCACGGCCACAAAGCGCCGTGCCGCCCGTATATTGCTGTACTTTTTCATCAAGAGTACAAAGATATGCAATATTTGCAAAATAATAAGTAACTTTGCGATGCTTACATGTGTTTTACAGACATAACCCCAACAACCAACGATTATGGAATCAACAAGACAAGCCAAAATAGCACGCCTGCTGCAAAAGGAACTCAGCGAGATATTCCGGCAGCAGACAGCCAAGACCCACGGCACACTTGTGACGGTGACAGCCGTGCGCGTGTCGCCCGACCTATCCGTGGCTCGCGCCTACCTATCCGTATTCCCCAGCGACAAAGGCGCGGCCATGCTCGAAAGCATCAACGCCAGCGCCCGAACCGTGCGCTACGAGCTCGCCCAGCGGGTACGCTTCCAGCTGCGCAAGACCCCGGAACTGACATTCATGCTCGACGATTCCCTGGACTATATAGAGAACATCGACCATCTGCTCGAGAAATGAGCCTGACCCCGCACAGTGCCTGCCCTCCTGCAAACCTTTGAAATAGCCCGACGCTACCTGCACTCGCGCAAAAGCCATTCCGCCGTCAATGTCATATGCGGCGTGGCTGTGGGCGGTGTGGCCATAGCGGTAATGGCCATTGTGGTGGTGCTGAGCGTGTTCAACGGCTTTGCAAGCCTTGCGGAAAGGCAGATGGGACGCTTTGACGCCGACCTGCGCATCGAGCCGGCGGCCGGAAAGACACTCGCCGCGGCCGACAGCCTGCGCTCCCTCGTAGCCTCCATGCCGGAAGTGGCGGGGGCGGCGGCCGTGATAGACGAGCGGGCGCTCGCCGTGTCCGGCACCTCGCAGATGCCGGTGCGCATAAAAGGCGTCGGCGACACATTCCGGAGCGTCACGGCCATGGACTCAATCACCATAGACGGCACATACGGCACCGACAGCGTGTTCGGCCGGCCGGCGGCGCATCTTTCGGTAGGCGTGGCGGCCTACCTCGGCCTGCACCCGTCGCCCGACAATGTGCTGGGCATATATGTGCCGCGACGCCTCGGGCGCATAAACCCCGCCAACGCGGCCACGGCGTTCCGCGGCGATTCGCTTGTGGCGATGTCGGTGTGGCAGACCGAACGCCCCGACTACGATGCCGACCGGCTGCTGCTGCCCATCGAAGTGGCGCGCAGGCTGCTCGAATACTCCGCAGCAGAGGCCTCGGCCGTGGAAGCCTCGCTCAAGGCTGGCGCCGATGCCGACAAGACCGCCGCACAGATACAGAAAACGCTCGGCGACGACGTGCGAGTGCTCACACGCGCACGGCAGAACGCCGACTCGTTCCGCATGATAGCCGTGGAGAAATGGCTCACGTTCCTGCTGCTCGTGTGCATATTGGCAGTGGCGTCGTTCAACATAGTGTCCGCGCTGTCGCTGCTCGTAATTGAAAAACGCGACAACATGGCCACGCTGCGCGCCATGGGCGCCACACGCGCCGCCACACGCGCCGTGTTCATGTGGCAAGGCGCGCTGATAGCCCTTGCCGGCGGCCTCCTCGGCATAGTCCTCGGCGTGGCGCTATGCCTCGTCCAGCAACATTTCGGCATAGTGCGCCTGAGCGCCGACCCTTCGGCACTCACCGTTGACGTATACCCCGTGGAACTGCACGCCGCCGACCTCCTGGCGGTGGCGGCGGTAGTCGCAGCAGGCGCCGCAGCCTCCGCCCTCGTCACCCGACTGTTCACAAAAGACCTGGAATAATGCAGACAGTATTGTTTCACCAGACCGTATTCGGTCCCATACACTCACGCCGCCTCGGCATATCGCTGGGCATAAACCTGTCGCCCCTCGACGGCAAGATATGCTCGTTCGACTGCCTGTACTGCGAAGCGGGCTACAACGCCCAGGGCGCAGGCACCACCGGCCTGCCCGCAAGGGAGGACGTGGCACGGCTGCTCGAGGAAAAATTAGGCGAAATGCGTGCCGCCGGCACCGCCCCCGACGTCATAACCTTTTCAGGCAACGGCGAGCCCACGCTACACCCGCACTTCGCAGGCATCGTCGACGACACGCTGCGGCTGCGCGACGCCTATTGCCACGGAGCAAAGGTGAGCGTGCTGGCCAACAGCACCCAGCTGCACCGCCCCGACGTGGCGGAGGCGCTACGCAAGGTAGACAACGCCATCCTCAAGCTCGACAGCGCCGTGGAAGCCACAATGCGCGCGCTCGACCGCCCCGCAGCGCCGTCGTTCACGGTGGCCCGCGTGGTGGAGCAGCTCTCCGGTTTCGGCTCCGCCGCCATAGTGCAGACCCTGCTGACGCGCGGCACACACGGCACGCAGACCGTCGACAACACCACTCCCGCCGAACTCGACGCCCTCATAGAGGCATACAGGCGCATAGCCCCGCGCGAAATCATGCTCTACACCATCGACCGCCGTACTCCCGAGCAGTCGCTGCAACGCATTCCGAAAGACGAACTCGAAGCCGCGGCGGCGCGCATCACCGCAGCCACAGGCGTGCCCGTGCAGGTAAGCGCATGAGTTGCGACTTATTGGCACGAAATTTGTTATAGACAATAGTAAATATATATACAAAGCAAGAACAACATGGACAAAGAACTCGACCGCCTCAGCTATGCCCTCGGCATGAGCATGGGCCATAACTTCAAATCATCAGGCATCGAAAAAGTGGACAGCGCCGATTTCGCAGCCGGCGTGGCCGCCGTGTACGAAGGCGCCGAACCCCGCATCAGCTACGACGAAGCCAAAAACATAATCCGCGAATACTTCACCGCCCTCGAGGCCAGGCAGCAGGAGGCCGCCAAAGAAATGGCAGCGGTCAACGCCGCCGCAGGCGAAGCATTCCTCGCCGAAAACGGCAAGCGCCCGGAAGTGAACACCACAGCCAGCGGGCTGCAGTATGAAGTGGTGAAGGAAGGCGACGGCCCCATGCCCGCCGCAGCCGACCGCGTGGTGGTGCACTACACCGGACGCCTCATCGACGGCACCGTGTTCGACAGCAGCGAGGAACGCGGCGAGCCCGCCACCTTCGGCGTCACACAAGTGATTCCCGGCTGGGTGGAAGCACTTCAGATGATGAAAGCCGGCAGCACATGGCGCCTCTACATCCCTTCCGCCCTCGCCTACGGCCCTCAGGGCGCAGGCGGCGCCATCGGCCCCAACCAGACACTGATTTTCGACGTCACGCTGCTGAGCGTGGAAGGAAAATGAAGCGCCTGACCATGCGCATAGCCGCACTGGCCGCAGCCATCCTTGTCATGGCCGGCAACAGCGCTGTCAGCGCCGCCGCCCAGGCGACACCCGCCGACAGCGCATCCATGGCCATAGGCACCGTGCTGGGCGCCACCATGGGACGCATCGTCGGCGAATTCGAGCAAGGCGGCGTGGCGCTCGACCGCGACATCGTGGCACAGGCAGCCATGCAGGCCATAAACGGACGCCACACCGGACTCTCCCTCGACCGCGCCCAAAGCATCGTCGACCACATCATGGCCACAATGCAGAAATCCGTGGCCGTAGTCGACAGCTTCGACACAGCCTCGCAGGAGCGTTTTCTGGCCGAGGCGGCAGCGAAGCCGGGAGCAGTGCGCACCCCCTCGGGAGTCGTGCTCGAAGTGCTCACCGAAGGCGAAGGCGCAATGCCGGACGCAGACGACAGCGTGCGCATATCCTACGTGGGATTCCTTTCCGACGGCAGCATATTCGACGCCACGGACGACCCTGTAATCTTCCCCCTCGCCGAACTCACCCCCGGACTCGCGGAAGGCCTCGCCATGATGCGTCCGGGCGGACGCTACCGCGTCACCATACCGTCCGCCATGGCCTACGGCGAGCAGGGCATACCCGGAATCATACCCGGCCGCGCCGCCCTCCAGTTCAGAGTGGAGATGATAGGCATAGTGCCGAAACAAGACAAATGACAATCATTACACATAAATTTACCATAACACCTATTTCATTATGAAAAAAATCATCCTCGGCATGGCCGCACTGGCCGCCGTAACCGCAGTTTCCTGCTCTGACAAAGGTTCTGCGGAGAACACCGCAAACGCCGACAAATACAGCGTGCCGGAAGCCACTTCCGACTCTGTGAACAGCTATTTCGGCAGCTTCGTGGGCACGTCGATTCTCGGCGAATACTCGCGTCTCGACTCCGCCATGCAGGTCAAACAGCCCAAATCCGACATCGTGAAGGGCATCCAGTACGTGCTCGGCGCACCCGAAAACGAAGGCGTGGCCGTGGGCATGCAGATCGGCCTTCAGATGCTCAACAACCTGCAGCGCATGGAAGAACTCGGCATCAAGCCCGACCGCAACGCCATCGTCAACAGCTTCAAGAAAGCATTCCTCGCCGACAGCACCGACATGGACGCCGCACGCGGCGCACAGATGGCCTACCAGGAAATGATGGGACGCATCCAGCGCGAGAACAAAGAGTTCGAGGACGCCAAAAAAGCCAACGCACCCGAAGCTGTGGCCAACACCGAAGCCGGCGAGAAATACCTTGCCGAAGCCCGCGCCAAAGACCCCTCAATCAAAGTGAGCGAAAGCGGCCTCGCCTATAAAATCGAGAACGCCGGCGACACCGCCAAGATAACCCGCCGCGACATCGCCCAGATCAAATACACCGGCCGCCTCGTGGACGGCACCGTGTTCGACAGCAGCGAGGACGCGCGCCTCTCGCCCGCCGGCGTAGTCCCCGGCTTCGGCGAAGGCCTTGAAATGCTCGGAAAAGGCGGCAAAGCCACCCTTTACATCCCCGGCAAACTCGCCTACGGCGTGGACGGCGCACCCCGCGCCGGCATCGGCCCCAACGCCATGCTTATTTTCGACATCGAGGTTCTCGACGTAAACCCCGGCCGCAAATAACGAAAACTCCATACGGCATCACGGCATCCCCGACCCACACGGCCGGGGATGCTTTTTTTTCCGCATCCGCCGGCCGGGCATAAAAAAACGCATTTACGCCATCGTTGTTCGGGATATTTTGCTAAATTTGCCACATGACTCATTCGTGAGCGAAACTTCCCAAAAGCATATATCATTATGAAGAAGCACAACTTTTCGGCCGGCCCGTCCATACTCAGCGACTTTGCCGTGAACAACACCATCGACGCAATACGCGACTTCGCCGGCACAGGCGTGTCGCTGCTGTCAATATCACACCGCAGCAAGGAATTCCAGGCTGTGATAGACGAAGCGGGCGCACTCGTGAAAGAACTGCTGTCCGTGCCGGAAGGCTACAGCGTGCTATGGCTCGGGGGCGGAGCGTCGATGCAGTTCGCCATGATACCGTACAACTTCCTGCGCAGCCGCGCGGGCTACCTCGACACCGGCACATGGGCCCACAACGCCATAAAGGAAGCACGCCTGTTCGGCGACGTCGACGTGCTCGCCTCCAGCGAATCGGCCGGCTACACGTTTTACCCCCACGGATATGCCGTGCCTGAAGGACTCGACTACCTCCACATCACCACCAACAACACCATATACGGCACCGAACTGCGCGAAGACCCCGACGCACCCTGCCCCCTCATCGCCGACATGAGCTCCGACATTTTCTCGCGCCCTGTCGACGTGGCACGCTACGACGCCATCTACGCCGGAGCGCAGAAAAACCTCGCCCCAGCAGGTGTTACGCTCGTAATCGTCAAAGAGGAAGCGCTCGGCCGTGTCGACCGCGCCATCCCCACCATGCTCGACTACCGCACCCATGTCAAGAAAGGCTCGATGTTCAACACTCCGCCCGTGCTGCCCATCTTCACCGCCCTGCAGACGCTGCGCTACTACAAGGAAATCGGCGGCATCCACCAGTTGCAGAGCCGCGCCGAACTCAAGGCCGCCAGGCTCTACGAAGCCATCGACTCCAGCGCGATGTTCGAGGGCACGGCCCGCATGGAAGACCGCTCGCTCATGAACGTCACATTCGTAATGGCGCCCCCGTTCAAAGAACTCGAGAAAGACTTCATCGACTTCTGCTCGCAGCGAGGCATAATGGGCATCAAGGGCCACCGCAGCGTGGGCGGCTTCCGCGCATCGCTCTACAATGCCCTGCCCATGGAAAGCGTGGACTTCCTCGTAGAAGCCATGCACGATTTCGAATCCAAGCACAAATAAGCCATGAAAATACTCGTCGCAACCGAAAAGCCTTTCGCCCCGGTGGCCGTGGAAGGCATCCGTGAGGTTCTTCAGGCTGCCGGCATGGAGACCGTGCTGCTTGAAAAATACACCGGCCGCGCGCAGCTTCTTGAAGCCGCGGCCGATGCCGACGCCATGATTGTGCGCAGCGACAAAGTGGACGCCGCAGTCATAGAGGCAGCCCCTCGCCTCAGAATCGTGGTGCGCGCCGGAGCCGGCTATGACAACCTCGACCTCGACGCCTGCACCGCACATGGCATAGTGGCGGAAAACACACCCGGCCAGAACTCCAACGCCGTGGCCGAACTCGTGTTCGGCATGGCCGTGATGGCCGTGCGCAACATGTATGCCGGCACCTCCGGCACCGAACTGCGCGGCAAGCGCCTCGGCCTGCATGCCTTCGGACAGGTGGGACGCTGCGTGGCCCGCATCGCAGCCGGATTCGGCATGCACGTCAGCGCTTTCGACCCCTTCTGTCCGCCGGAAGTGATGCGCGAAGCGGGCGTGGAACCCGCCGACAGCGTGGAAGCCCTCTACTCCGCAAGCGACGTGCTGAGCATCCACATCCCGGCCACCGCCGAAACGCGCGGCAGCATAGGCGCACGCCTCATCGGCCTCATGCCTAAAGGCGGCGTGCTCATCAACACCGCACGCAAGGAAGTAATGAACGAAAACGGCCTCACCGAAGCACTCGCCTCGCGCCCCGACCTGCGCTACCTCGCCGACGTGCGGCCCGACTGCGCCGAAGCTCTCTCCGAAGCGTATCCCGGACGTGTGTTCTTCACCCCCAAGAAAATGGGCGCGCAGACAGCCGAAGCCAACATCAACGCCGGCATCGCGGCCGCGCGGCAGATAGTGGCCTTCTTCCGCGACGGCGACACGCGCTTCCGCGTCAACAAATGACCTGCACGGATTAGAGACATCAGCCCCGGGCGATGGCCGCATCAGCGGTCGCAGCCCGGGGTTTTTCTTCACCGCAGAAAGTAAACAAGCTCTAATATTGGCGACGCCTGCCCCAGAACGAGCGGTAGACGGCTATGGCTTCGGCAATAAGAGCCTGCCCGTCGGGGCTGTCCGGGGCTATGCCGGCCGCGCGGCAGTAGTGGTAGGCAAGGCGTGCCGTGAGTTTTTCGGTGTTCATCATGCGCGTGAACATGCTCATGAGCCGCTCATGGTCGTGTACGTCGAATGCCATACGGTTGATGTCCACAAGCATGTATCTGCGGCGCCCTTCGGCATCGGTGCGGTACAGCACATTGCCCGGCGAAAAATCTTTCACGAGCACCCCGGCGCGGTGCAGCCTCACCATCAGTACGGCAATTTCGGCCATGATGTCCTCGCACTCGGGAAGGCGCTCTATGTTGCGCACTTCGCTCACGCCATGGATGTGGCGGCAGAAGTAATAGCTGCGTCCGAAAAGACCCAGCGTGCGCTGCTCGGCATAGGCTATAGGCTCCGGAGTGTCGAAACCGAGCGAAATAAGGCGCATGGCATTGTTGAAAGAGCGGGAGGCTTTGGACGGACGCAGCATGCCGTAGGCGATGCGGTTTATCCATATCGGCACTCTGAACGCCTTGATGCTGACATCGGTGCCGTCTTCGGCTGTCACGGCCACCACGGTGTTGCGCGGGCCGTCGTACACCATCCGGGAGTCGACGGGCAAGCCCGAGGCCACAACGCTGTCGATGAGCGGCGAAAGGTGTTCGTAAAGACTGTTGAAGTGTATGGTGGTGACTGTCATGTCACTTGAATGTATACGTTATGTATGCCGTGGATTCCTCGGGAGCGTTGTCGTCGGCGCGGGTGAAACGTCGCGCGCGCACTTCGGCCTCGACGGCGCGGCGCACGGCAGGGTCGGTGGCGGCCGGCGCGTCGCCGCCCTGGAAGCTCACGGAAGTGACGCGTCCGTTGCGGTCGATTTTCAGCATCATCTTCACACTGCCAGTGACAGCGCTGGGCACCTTGGCATAGGATGGTATCATCCAGCCGCCTCCGGCATATCCCGTACCCCGCCCGTTGAGGGCCGAGGCGCGGTCGGACGGCGCTCCGGCATTGCCCGGCGTGCGGCCGGCCGAAGCGGTGTTGTTTTTGCCGAGTGCGTTCTGGAAGGCGTTCCGTGTGTTGGCCGTGGCGCGGCGGCGCGCTTCCTCGCGCTCCTTTTCCTGTTGCTGTTTTTTAAGTTCTTCGGGTGTAGGGCCGGTTTTTTCCGGCTTTTTGTCTTTTACCTTTACGGGCGAGGTCTGCTTCGAGGCGACCGTTGCGGGGGCCTCGGCCGGCTCGCCATGGTTGTCGAGGTCGTGGCCGCTCTCGGGAGTGGGCGTGGCCGCGCCGTGCATTTCTTCCGGCAGTGGCGCGGGCGCAGGGTTGTCGGCCGCAGGGGCGGCCGACTGCGGCAGGTCTATGATTTCCGCAAATTCCTCGACCATGATTTCGCTCTCGCGCTTCGGCGGCCACTCATGGTCGGTGCGGCGCAGGTCGATGTGGCCGAACGCCAGCCACAGGGCAATGAGACAGTACAAGGCCAGCGTGATGATGGCGGAATATAGTCGGATGCGGTTCATCTCGGGCTTATTCGACGGGGGTATCCTCTGTGCGGGCAGCGGGCGCCGCAGCCATGGGTTTGGTGGCGAGCACCATTTTCAGCGAGGCGCCGGCTCCGGCGTTGAGCACTTCCACCACTTTGCCGTAGGGCACGGCCTCGTCGGCGTAGACCGCGAATGCCGCCGTGCTGTCCTGGGCGTGTATGATGCTGAGATAATCGATGAGCTGCTCAGGCTCCACGGGTGCGGGCTCGCCCTCCTCGTAGCTGACATAGTAGGAGCCGTCGGCGTCCACGTACACGCGTGTCGAGGGCTTGAGAGGTGTCTGCTCGCTGCTTTCCGGCAGTTTTATCTCGAGAGCCGTGGGGAAGACGAATGTGGACGTGACCATGAAAAACACCAGCAGCAGGAAGATGACATCGGTCATCGACGCCATGGAGAATGTGGCCAGCATGTCCTGTTGACGTTTGAGTGCCATGACGCTATACGCTTGCGGGTTCGTTGAGCAGATCCATGAATTCCATTGTGCGCGCCTCCATGAGGTTCATCACCTTGTTGATGCGCGCCACGAGGAAGTTGTAGGCAAACATGGCCGCAATGCCCACTATCAGGCCGGCCACGGTGGTGACAAGAGCCGTGTATATGCCTCCGGCAAAATCGCCGATGGATGCGGCGGTGCCTGCCGAAGCTATGGAGTAGAACGCCTGCACCATGCCTATGACTGTGCCGAGAAAGCCGAGCATGGGCGCGGCGGCGGCAGTGGTGGCGAGCCACGGCAGACCTTTGCTGATGGCCGCCACTTCCAGATTGCCGGTGTTTTCTATGGCCACGAGCACGTCGTTCATGGGGCGGCCTATGCGTGTGATGCCTTTGGCTATGAGGCGCGAATAGGGCGAGCCTGTGGCCTTGCACAGGTTGAGGGCGCTTTCTATCTCGCCGTCATGAATGTAGTCCTTTATGCGCTTCATGAAGCTTTCGTCGCACCGCGAGGCCTTGTAGGTGACGATGGAGCGCTCTACGAGCACATAGATGGATATTACGAGCAGCAGGCCGAGGATAATCATTATCCATCCGCCTTCCACGCATAGTTCCCATAGCGACAAGGGCTCCGGCGCGGCCGGAACTGCTGCGGGAGCTATGGCCGAAGCGGCCGCAGCCGCCGACGATGCGGTGTCGGAGGCAAGAGTGGCGATTTGTTGCAGGAAAAGCATATATGGTGTTTTGTGTTTGGCGGCCTGCGCCGCAGTTTATATTCGGAGCGTGTTTGAGAATTATTGCTTCAGGCACTCTTTGTAGCGGCGCACGGTTTCTTCGAGGCCGAGGTAGAGGGCGTCGCAGATGAGGGCATGGCCTATGGACACTTCGTCGAGATAGGGCATGCGGGATGCAAAGAATGCAAGGTTTTCGAGGTTGAGGTCGTGGCCGGCGTTCACTCCCACCCCGGCGCTGTGGGCGGCGCGGGCGGCTTCGACATAGGGAGCCACGGCGGCTTCCGGATCGGAGGGGTAGAGGTCGGCGAACGGCTTGGTGTACAGCTCCACGCGGTCGGCTCCGGCGCGTGCTGCCGCGCGCACCGCCGCAGGGTCGGGGTCTACGAAAATGCTGCACCTGATGCCTGCGCCCGTGAGGCGTTCGGCTATCGCGGAGAGTTCGTCGAAATGTGCGTCCACGTCCCATCCGGCGTTGGAGGTGAGGGCGTCAGGCGCATCGGGCACGAGTGTGACCTGCTCCGGCTTCACGCGCAGCACGAGCTCCATGAACTCCGGCGTGGGATGCCCCTCGATGTTGAACTCCTTGCACACGACGGGGCGCAGCCGGAGCACGTCGCTGCGGCGTATGTGGCGCTCGTCGGGCCTGGGATGCACCGTGATGCCGTCGGCGCCGAAGCGCTGGCAGTCCTCGGCCGCACGCAGCACCGACGGGCGGTCTTCGCCGCGGGCATTGCGCAGTGTGGCTATTTTGTTGATGTTTACGCTAAGGTTGGTTTTCAAAGCGAAATATTTTATGATTTACGCGGAAAATGCTTAAATTTGCATTCAGGCACTATGCCTCTGACATGCAAAATTAGTCAGAATATACGATATGACGAAAGAATTGACGGCAAAAGATATAAAAAAGTTGTCGGCCGACGAGTTGTACTGCCCCGCCCCGGATGCGTCGCACATGCTTGTGGCGTGCCGGCGCGACGACTACTCGGCATCGCGCATGGCCCGAGCTGTGGAGGACGCAGACGCCCACGTGCTGAACCTCAACGTGACGGCTCTGCATCCCGAGGGTGCCGGGCCGGACATGGTGCTGGTGGCGCTGCGCGTGGGACGGCGCGACGCCGCGGCGGTGGCCCGCTCGCTGGCCCGCTATGGCTACGAGACTGTCGATTTCGACGGGCCGGCCGACACGGCCGACGACGATACCGCTCGCATGCGCGCCGCCGCCCTGCTGCGCTACCTCGAGATGTAGCGCGCCGCCACACTCCCCGATAAAACAAACCTAATACCTTATACGCCCCATGAAGATAGCCATCTACGGAAGCCGCCGCCAGGATGCACATCTGGCTGTTCTTGAATCGTTTCTGCGCTCGCTCGACGAGGCAGGGCACGAAGTGGTGATGCACCCTAAAATCTACCGCTATCTCATGGCGCTCATGCCTGCGGCCCTGAAATGCGTGCGGCGTGTGCTGCCCGACGCATCCGAGGCCTGCGCCGACATGGCGCTGAGCATAGGCGGCGACGGCACGTTTCTGCGCACGGCCGAGTGGATAGGCGCGGCCGGCACCCCCATAGCCGGCGTGAACACCGGCCACCTGGGCTATCTTACGGCCACAGGCATCGGCGGCCTCGCGTCGCTCACAGCGGCATTCGAAAACGGCATGCTGAGCACCTGCACCCGCAGCCTCATCGAACTGTGCTCGCCGCATGTGGACATATGGCCTTACGCGCTCAACGAGGTGGCGCTGCTCAAAAGCGAGACCGCGGCCATGATAAACGTGGCCGCCGCAGTGGACGGAGTGCCGCTGGCCGACTACCGCGTGGACGGCTTGCTCGTCTCCACCCCGACAGGCTCCACGGCCTACAACCTGAGCGTGGGCGGCCCCATCGTGCAGCCGACGGCGCCGGTGTGGGTGCTGTCGCCCGTGGCCGCCCACTCGCTGTCGATGCGGCCGGTGGTGCTCAACGACTCGTCGGTGCTCACCCTCACGCCTTCCAGCCGTTCGCCGCACGTGCGCCTGAGCCTCGACGGACGCGGTGTCACACTCGACACTGGCACGCAGCTGAGCCTGCGCCGGGCTCCTTTCGGCGTGAAAATGCTGCAGCCCTGCGGCTACGATTTCGCCGCCACGCTCCGCGAGAAACTGCACTGGGGCGAAGACTGATTCCGGAATGGAGATAATGGATTTTCCGACCGTCGGGAAGGTGGAAATCGTGCGCCGCGCCGCGGCACGCCGGTTTATAGCGCGGCGCCGGGGCGACATCGTGCGCCTGACTGTGCCGGCGGGGGCCACCGGCGCCGACATCGCCGATGCTCTGCGGCGCCTGGCGCCGCGTCTTTCCTCGAAACGTTTCCTGCCACGGAAGCTCTTTGCCGACGGCATGCTCATCGAACAGCCTGGCATACGCGTGCGGATATGCTTATCGGGGGATGCTGACAGGCCCGTTTTACGCGGCAACGCGGCAGATGCCGTCCTGCTTGTGCCGCAGGACATGAGCCTCGAATCGCACGAGGTGCAGGCCGCCCTCACGGAACTGCTCATGCGCCTTGCCCGCAACCGCGCCGCCGTGCTCGTGGAGCAGGCGGGAAGCGTGGCCGCGCGTATAGGCGCCGCGCCTTCCGCATGGCGCATAGGGCGCGGGACGCGCACTCTCGGGTGCTGCAACGGGCGCCGCGAAATCACACTGAGCGCCGCACTTATGTTCGTGCCGCCGCATCTGCGCGAGTATGTGATGTGCCATGAACTCGCACACTTGTCGGAAATGAACCACAGCCCGCGCTTCCACGCCTTGTGCGACGCCTATTGCGGAGGCCGCGAGGGCGCTCTTGCCGCCGAACTGCGGGCCTACCAGTGGCCGCTGCTGCGGTGATTACTCCTCCAGGGTGCGTATGCGTATGAGCTCGAGGCGCGTGGCGCTCTTTTTCAGCACCTCGAACGAAAGGCCGCCGAGCACTATCGGCGTGCCGGACTGCGGGATGGTGCCGGTGCTGCACAGCAGATAGCCGGCAAGGGTCTGGTAGCTGTCGTCCTCGGGTATGTCAAGGTGCAGGTTCTCGTTCAGCCAGGCCGTCTCGCAACGCCCCGACACTTCATACACGCCCGGCTCGACGGTGCGCGCCGTGAAGCCGCCTTTGTCATGTTCGTCCTGTATGTCGCCGAAGATTTCCTCCACGAGGTCCTCAAGCGTCAGGAAGCCGCTCGTGCCGCCGAACTCGTCGACTACGATGGCTATGGAGCGCTTCTGCTGCAACAGGCGGCGCATCATCACATTGGCAAGCAGATTCTCGGGAGCGTAGAGCACGGGCTTGATGTTCTTCTGCCAGTCCTCGCCCGGCACGAACAGCTCGCTCACATGGATATAGCCTGCTATGTCGTCGATGTCGTCGCGGTAGACTATTATCTTGCTGCGGCCGGTGGAGGTGAACAGCTCCGACAGGCGGCTGCGCGGGGTGTCGAAAGGCACGGCCACTATCTCGTTGCGCGGAATCATGCAGTCGCGCACGTGTGTGGTGCTGAAGTCGAGGGCGTTCTGAAAGAGTTTGACTTCGTTTTCCACGGTGGCCTGCGTCTCCTCCATTGTGTCTATGGCTTCTTCAAGATAGTCGTTGAGGTCGCCCACGCTTATGAGGCTCACGTGGCTGCCATGGGTGTGCGCGCCCACAAGGCGCATGAGCATGCGCGAAAGGAACGTGGCAATGAGCGACACCGGATATAGCACCACATAGAACAGCGCCATCGGCAGTGTGATCACACGCAGCGTGCTGTTGGGGTTTATGCCGAACACCGTCTTGGGCAGGAACTCGCCGGCGAGGAGAATCACGGCGGTGGAGATGACCGTCTGCGCCACGAGCACGAGGAATTCCGAATGCAGGTAGCCTTCCAGCCACGGCTCGAGCATCTTGGCGGCTCCCATGCCGTAAATCACGAGCACGACATTGTTGCCCACAAGGATGGTGGAGATGAAAAATTCGCTGTTGGCGTAGAACCGCTTTATGAGCCCCGACACGAAGCCGCCGCGGCTCACGTCGACAGCCGTGCGCACGCGGTCGGCGGTGACGAATGCCATTTCGGCTCCCGAGAAAAAGCCCGAAAGAATGAGCGATATTGCTGTGATTACTATCCAGATAGGTTCCATTTATCGAGATGTGGCTGTTTGTAGGTTGGAATTGCCGGAAGCCGGCTCGGATGCGGGGGGAAGCGGTGTGCGGCGCGAAGCGCGCACGGGGGCGGAGCGCCTGCCGGGCTGTGGCGCCGAGGCGCTGTCTGTGGCGGCGCTGTCGGCGGGAGCCGCGGATGCGGCGCGGGCGTCGCGGTCGACGGGTATTATGCCCGTAGGCCTGTTGACGGTATAGTCGGTCATGTTCTCGTTGCTCGTGAATCCGTAGCCCTCGATTATCCTGTCGGTGCGCACTATATGGATGAACGAGTCGGAATACACCTTGCGCTTCTGCTGGTCCCAGAAAAGCTGTTGTGTCAGGAACGAATCGCCCTGCACATTCACCATCACGACATTGCCGTCGAGACGCCACAGGCGGCGACGGCTGAAATAGGTGGCGCTGTCGGAGCGGATGTCGGCTTCGGGACGCATGGCCAGGTCGTACTGCTCGAGGCGCAGTCCGCCTGGAAAGCGCCAGAACGGCTCGCGCGGCTCCTCGAACATCTGCCACACCGGCGTGGTGATGTGATAGCGGGTGTAACCGCTGTCGCTCACGAAGGTGCTGACGTCGGTCGTCGTCATGGTGGGCGTGCTTGTTCCGTCGCCTATGTTGGGCACATAGCTCTGGCGCTCGTTGCCGCAGCCGGTCATGGCTGCGGCAGCGAGCGCGCTTGCGAGTGCGGCGGGAAGCAGTAGCCTCATGCCGTCAATAAATCTTGTTGGGGCGGAACCACATCTGGTTGAAGTTCACGCCGAGGGTGATGTTGAGGTAATTCTCTTTTATGAGGGCGTCGGGGCTGCCCTGGCGGTGGCGCCACTCGAGACCGAGGTTGACAATGGTCTTGAATCCCGGCACGGGGAAGCCGATGCCGGCACCGATGCCGAAGTCTTTCAGCTGGTTGCCGCGCACGCGCAGGTAGTCGCGGTTGTAGAACGCGCCTACGCGGTAGTGGGCGCGGCGGAAATAGCTTCCGCGCGGGTTGGGCACCCACTGCAGGCCTGCGGCCATTTTGTAGCGTTTGTTCAGTGTGCCTTTCTCGCCGGCGTATTTGGCTTCGTTCCATGGCTGGTAGGTGCCGTCCACTTCCACGTGCAGGCGCTGGTTGAAAGTGTAGCCCAGACCCACGCCGAGACTCCACGGGGTGGAGTAGCGTCCGTCGATGGACTCCTCGGTCTCGGTGGGCGGGTTGTCCTGTCCCTGGTCGTAGCTGAATGTGGCGGTGTTGCCGTGGAGTTTTTTGCCGGGAGTGAACACGGCGCCGATGGTGAGCTCGTCGCGGCGGCGCACCGGCAGAGAGTACTGTATGCCCACGTTCACACTCCAGTCGCGCACTTCAAGCTGGCGCTCGAACAGCGTGGTGCTGCCGCCCGACGTGATGGCGTAGCTGTCGTTGTAGGTGGTGCCGAACAGATAGGCGAAGTTGGCGCCGATGCTGAAGCCGCGGAAAGGGCTGTAGCCGAGTCCGGCGTAAAGCTGGTTGATGCTGCCCGACCCGCTGCGCGAGGCGTATCCGTTGTTGATGTCGTTGCCGAACGCATAGCCCACGCTGCTGTATGGCAGCAGGCCGATGCTCGCGCCGAGACCGCGCACTATCGGAAACTGCATGTTGATGTAGTCGAGGCCGCCGCCGAAGGCTTTGTCGCGCGTGGCCACGCCCTTGTCGTCCGTTTCCTCGCTCCACAGGCAGGTGATGTCGAGTCCCATGTCGAAAAGGAAAGTCATGGAGTCGATGCGTGCATAGCTGGCGGGGTTCATCACGTTGATGGTGCGGCCGGAATGCATCGCATAGCCCACGCCTCCCATCTGACGCTGCGCGGCGGTGGCGTTGTCGCCGAGCATGCCGTAGCCGTAGCGCGAATAAGGTGTCATGGTGCCGTTCTGTGCGGCGGCGCCTATTGCCGCGGAGGCGGCAACTGTGATGGCGCAGATCAGTTTAGTTATTTTCATTATGCTTGAGTATGCTTATAAGTCCTTTGCCCACGAGGTCGTGGTCGGTGATGACGCTGAAATCGAGCAGCGGCGCGATGGTGCCGGCACGGCCGCCCGTGAGGAGCACGAGGCTGTCGGCAGGCAGCAGGCTTCGGTAATGGCTTAACTCGCCAGCTATGCCCCGCAGCGCTCCGCAGCGCATGGCCGTGGCCGTATCCTCGCCCCACTCGGGCAGAGGGCCGTCGGAACTCACTTCGGGCAGCGCGGCCGTGAAGGCGTGCAACGCACGCAGGCGCATGCCTGTGCCGGGTGCGATGTTGCCGCCGTGGAACGCCGCGTCGGGCCCCACGAGGTCGTAGGTCACGGCAGTGCCGATGTCCACCACCAGGCAGCGACGCCCGGGATAGGCGGCCACGGCTCCGGCAGCGGCGGCTATGCGGTCGAGCCCGAGAGTGTGCGGCGTGGCGTAGTTCAGGGCTATGGGCAGCGGCGTGGCGTGGGTCAGTTCCATCGCGTGCGGGCAGGCTGCAAGCAGAGCCTGCCAGTGCGCATCGTCGCGGCCGCGCACAGAACAGTAGACAGCGCCGTCGATGCTGCCGTGGCGCGCAAGCGCCGCGGCGAGACGGTCGGCCGCGAAATCTTTCGACACTATGCGCTCCACGGCCTGCGTGTCGCGCCACAGCGTCAGTTTCGTGGCGGTATTGCCCTGGTCGATGCTTGCGTAGAGCGGCATCAGTCGATGATGTCGAATCCGGTGTATTTGCGCAGACACTCGGGCACCACGATGCCTTCGGGGGTCTGGTTGTTCTCGAGCAGCGCGGCCATGATGCGTGGCAGGGCCAGTGCGGAGCCGTTGAGCGTGTGGCACAGGCGCGTCTTCTTGTCGGCGCCGCGGTAGCGGCACTTGAGACGGTTGGCCTGATAGGTCTCGAAGTTCGACACACTCGACACTTCAAGCCAGCGTCCCTGGGCTGCCGAGTACACCTCGAAGTCGAATGTTATGGCGGAGGTGAAGCTCATGTCGCCGCCGCACAGGCGCAGGATGTGCCATGGCAGGCCGAGCTTGTCGAGCAGACCCTGCACGTGGTCTTTCATTTCCTCAAGGGCGGCATAGCTGTCCTCGGGGCGTTCGATGCGCACGATTTCCACTTTGTCGAACTGGTGCAGGCGGTTGAGGCCGCGCACGTCCTTGCCGTAGCTGCCGGCCTCGCGGCGGAAACAGGCCGAGTAGGCGCAGTTCTTGACGGGCAGGTCGGCGTCGGCGAGAATCACGTCGCGGTAAAGGTTCGTCACGGGCACTTCCGCCGTGGGGATGAGGTAGAGGTTGTCGGCTGTGACGACGTACATCTGCGCTTCCTTGTCGGGGAGCTGGCCGGTGCCTATGCCGCTGGCTTCGTTGACGACGTAGGGGGGCTGCACTTCCAGGTAGCCGGCCGCAGACGCCTCGTCGAGGAAAAACTGAATGAGAGCGCGCTGCAATTTGGCTCCTTTGCCGAGATATACGGGGAATCCGGCTCCTGTGATCTTGACACCGAGGTCGAAGTCTATGAGACGGTATTTTTTCGCCAGATCCCAGTGCGGCAGCGCGCCTCCCGGAAGCTGAGGCATGACGCCGCCTTCCTTGTCGACGATGTTGTCGGCGGCGGTCAGACCCGCAGGCACCATGTCGCAGGGCACGTTGGGCACCCCGAGCAGGATTTCGCGGATGCGCGCCTCGGTGTCGGCGAGCTTTTCGGCATACTCCTTCTGGCTCTGTTTCAGAGTGGCCACTCGCTGCTTGAGCGCCTCGGCCTCGTCGCGCTGTCCGGCTTTCATCTTAGCGCCTATCTGCGCGGCCAGAGAGTTGAGTTCGGCGGCTTCGGTGTCGTTGTGCTGCTGGAGCGTGCGGCGCTGCTCGTCGAGAGCGAGCACGTCGTCGATGGCCTTGCGTCCGTCAAAGCCCTTGACGGCCAGGCGGCGCACTATATCGTCGGAATCGGCTTTTATTTGCTGTAGGGTAAGCATAATGAGGTTTATAAGGTGTTATCCTTTGATTTCAAATTCAGAGACTGTTTAATATCTCCTTTACAGCGGCGGAGATGGCACGGCCGTCGGCACGGCCGGCGAGCGCCTTGGTGGCGGCGCCCATGACACGGCCCATGTCGGCCGGACCTTTGGCGCCGGTTTCAGCCACGATGCGCCGCAGTTCGGCGTCGAGTTCCTCCGGCGTCAGCGCCTTCGGCAGATACTGCTCTATGACTGCCATTTCAGCCAGTTCGGCTTCGGCCAGTTCCGGACGGTTCTGCTCTGCGTAGATGCGTGCGCTTTCGCGGCGCTGCTTGGCCATCTTCACGAGAATCTTCATGGCTGCGTCGTCGGAAAGCCCGCCTGCCGCGCCCGGGGCGCTTTTTGCTTCAAGGAATTCTTTTTTTATGCCGCGGAGCGCTTCAAGGCGCACTTTGTCGCGCGCGAGCATGGCGGCTTTTATGTCGGAGCTGACAGTATCAAACAAGTCCATATGCTGATGTTGAGGTTTATAGCCCACAAAAGTACGCTTTTTTTCCGTATCGGCGGCGAAGGCCAACTAAAAAAATATTAACAAGGAGGCAAATAGCCTGCAATACGGAATCCAAAAAGATATTTAACAAAGCAAATATTGAAAAAATATATGAAAATTTTCGCCGTTGCGAAAAAAAGCATTAACTTTGCAGTCGCAATTTTTGCCAATCGGGGTGTAGCACAGTTGGCAGCGCGCCACGTTCGGGACGTGGAGGTCGGAAGTTCGAGTCTTCTCACCCCGACATAATCTTGAAAACGCCGTAGCTCGCGCGAGCTACGGCGTTTTTTTGTAGCCGCCACGGAGACAAACCGGCAAGCGGATGCTTTTATCCGAAAAAATCACTCTTTTGTGTTTAAGAACGTATTTAAAATTTGTGTATTGCAATGATTCTGCGTATATTTGCATAAACCAAATATGAACTTTAGAGGTTGTTTAATAATGCTTGTTAATGACAGGGCCGAAATTTTTCAGACG
>ERZ777305.1795-NODE-1795-length-22115-cov-3.928286_pt1 | contig 22115 bp, 27 predicted proteins | sample MGYA00374965_ERZ777305 | MGnify/ENA primary metagenome ERZ777305 (study PRJEB29328, sample SAMD00013331) | mouse gut metagenome | study: EMG produced TPA metagenomics assembly of the Metagenome analysis of fecal microbiota from mouse which was promoted... | reverse complement strand
CTTCTTCATTTCTATTTAAATTTATCAATGCTGTTGTTTTTTGATTCTGAAATATTATACGAGTTTTAAAATATAGATTTGGAATGGATAATACTTCTTCACATAATTTAAGTCCCTGTAAGTAATGCCTATGTAGAAAAAGCTCCTTAACATTTTTGGATATTGCAATCTCCCTTTGTACCTCTTCCTCTGTTTGATAATACGAATTATTCATTTTTTCACATCCTTAAATTTATATTGTTTATTATATATTTGATTATGAAAAAAGTAAAGAAAAACGTTAGATATCTTTTCTAACGCTTATCCCAACTCCATCCCCAATATCATATATAGTTGTTTCATAATATGAATTGCTCTTTAAAAAATCAATATATTGGTTTAATTTACGAACCATACCTCTTACATTACGACTTAAAGCCATTTCATCTGTATGTACTAATCCATGAAAATTGAGATTATCTGAAACGATAACTCCGTTCTGACTTAAATTCTTTTCAAACTTTTCAAAAAATTTAATATACTGACTTTTTGCAGCATCAATAAAAATCAAATCAAAAGTGTCATTTAACTCCACATCAAATGCATCTTGAAATAACACAGTAATCCGGTTTTCTAAACCAAATTTTTGAATATTACAAATTGCTTTCTCATAACGTTTTCTATCTCTTTCAATGGTAGTAACAGTGATATTGGGATCTACCAAACACATACGAATCGCTGAATATCCAATCGCAGTACCAAGTTCTAGTATTCTTCGAATATGATGTGTTTTAATATAGTCCAAAAGGAAGTTGATGCCATCATGCTCCATAATTGGAACATGATGCAAAATTGCATACTCTTCCATTTCTTCTATTCTATGATCCATACCAATTGCCAGCTTCTCTCAATTTTTGAATAGTGCTTTCATGTTCTGCAAGTGTCTTTGAAAAATATACTTTCATATTTTTATCAGACGCAAAATATAGATAATCTGTATCAGATGGATGTAAAACAGCTTCTATCGCGTCGATTCCAGGATTGGAAATTGGTCCAACAGGAATTCCATCTACTACATAAGTATTGTAATCATTTTTTTTGAGATACGAATCTCCAAATGCATCACGCCCCATAATTTTATGATCCCCATAATAAGCAGATGCACAACTTTGCAGTCTCATTTTTTTATCTAAACGTGTTAAAAAGACACTTGCCATTTTTCCAAAATCATCGACATTATTTCCCTCTGATTGAATCATAGACGCCAATGTTATAATTTCATGTAATGAATACTCATTTTTTTCAATATCTATACGAACTGTTTCTAATTTCTTACCCATTTGATTTAACATAGTAGTAAAAATCTCTTCTACAGTTACATCTTTATTCAAAAATTGATAAGTGTCAGGAAATAAGTAACCTTCGATTGGATAATAAGTATCCTTTTTAATACGATTATTTAAAAACCAATATTGATCAATTAAAGAATCGATATAAACATCATCACTTGCTTTTTCAAGTACTTCTTCTTCTGTATGATTTGTATTTTGAGCTATGACTTCTGCAATTTGATGCACATTAAGTCCTTCTCTAAAAGTAATGGTAATCACATCTGGATTATAAGTAGAACCTTGTTTTAATGTGTCTACTATTTTTTCAACACCCATATTTTCACTGAGTAAATATTTGCCTGCTTCTAAGCCTTTTACTTGATATAACTTAATATACAATTTATAGAAAAATTCCGATTTAATTAAATTTTGTGCTTTCAAATCTGCTCCAATTGTAGAAAATGTCTGTCCTGTTTTTACCTCAAATTCAACAAGTTCACTGTTATTACTCACTTTTCCTATATTTACTTTATAAATGGTACAACCAATGATAATAAGCAATGCACTAACAACAACCAAAATACCTGCTACTACACTGAACTTTTTCATATACATCAAAACGAGCGATTATTGCTCGTCTTCTCCATTCTTCGTTGCATTCGCAGATTCTTGTAATTCATTTAAAATGGTCTCAATAATCTTCCATTCTTTTTCTGTTTCAATTGGTTCCAACTTTGTTTCATCTTTATCTGGCTCATAAATAGATGCGTACACCTTTGTATTTCCTTCTTCATCGGTTGTATTATCTGTATATACCATGTAATTTTTTCCTGTTTCATCTGATTCAAATGTAAATAAAACTTCACACTCTACTTCTTTTCCTGCATCATCAAATACTTTAAATGTCATTTTTTCTTCTTTCATAACTCTATCCTTTCTTTTTATCCAAATACGTCTGTAATATAATATTGGCAGCAACATAATCTACTTTGGTCTTTCTTTTTTTTCTTGAAAGATCAGCTTCTAGTAAATAATGTGTAGCCTCAACAGTACTTAGTCTTTCATCTTGCAATACTACATCCATATTCAAATATTCTTTTAATTTTTGTTGAAATAAAATTGTCGTTTCTCCTCTATCTCCAACTGTGTTATTCATATTTTTGGGAAATCCAAGTACAATCAAGTCTACTTCTTGTTCTTGAACTATTTCTTTAATTTGTGGTAATAATACATTATAATCGCTATCTGGAAAACGAATCGTTGTATAAGAACTTGCGATGGTTTTGGTAGAATCGCTTAGAGAAATTCCCAGTGTTCTTGTACCCAAATCAAGTCCCATTGCTCGCATTATTTTACAACCTCTTTGACTAGCACCTCTAACAGTTTACTACGATCAAATTGCATCATCATACTTCTCGCACCCTCATAGCTAGTAATATATCCAGGATCCCTACTCATAAAATACCCTACAATTTGATTTATGGGATTATAACCTCTTTTACGTAAGATTTCCATCACGTTTCTGAGTGTCTCTAATGCAAGTGCATCATTGAACTCTACGTAATCATATACCTTGGTTTCTTCCATACTATCCCCACCTTATGAATACATGTTCATTGTATCATTTATAAATCAGTTTGGCAATCATTTTATTAGGAATAAAACATGAAAATAGTTGATGATTTCTTATCATTTCTATTATAGCTTTGTTCTTCCAAGTAAAAAATCAATTGCACTAATTTGTTTAATACCATCATAATCTGCTGTATCGTAATCTAAGGTAATAATATATTTTGGATAATTATCTTTGATGCATTGTAAAGGCGTTAGTTCTCTTTTCAATGTATTTTCTTCTCTTACCGATAAAGCAACTTGTATGTATTTGATGCCATCTTGATTGTGAATGACAAAATCAATCTCTTTATCTTCCATTTTTCCAATATAGATTTCATATCCCAATCGTTTCAATTCCAAAAAGATGATGTTTTCCAATATACTCCCATTGTCCTTTACTTCTCCTAAAAGATAATAACGAAGTCCCATATCACAAAGATAGTATTTATCTCCTGTTTTCAAATATTCTTTTCCTTTAATATCATACCTACCTACTTTATATACAATATAACTATCCATTAGATTGGATAAATAGCTTTCTACTGTATTTACTGAGTTTTTGCGATTGTTAGAATTTAATGTATTACTTATTTTATTTGTGGAAACCATTTGCCCAATATTATCAAATAGAAAATGAATAATACTATCTAATATCATAACATCTTTAATATGATTTCTAGCAATTACATCTTTCATCAATACTGTATGGTAAATACCATCTAAATAATTTCGAATCAAATTTTTATCCATTTCCAAATGAATTAAATAAGGAAATCCGCCTGTTTCAATATAGTTTTGATAAGCTTTTAATTCATTTGTTTGATCCGTTGTTTCAAAATATTCTTTAAAAGATAATGGAAGCATATGTATTTGCATATATCTACCCGTTAAGTAAGTTGCAAGTTCTCCAGATAACATGTAAGAATTAGAACCTGTTATATAAAGATCCACATTTTTTTTAATATAAAGTCCATCAATTGCTCTTTCAAAACCATCTAATACTTGAATTTCATCTAAAAATATATAGTTCATTTTATCATTCAACAATTTACTATCAATTGTATCATAAAGTTCTTTCCAATTGGAAAAAGTCATATCCTTCGGATTTTCAAAGTTAAGACTAATAATTTGTTCTTTATCAACCTCATTATCCATTAAATATTTCTTATATAATTCGAATAATGTTGATTTTCCACACCTTCGAATACCCGTTACAACTTTGATGATTTGTTTGTCTTTTAATTGTATTAAAAAATCTAAATACGATTTTCTATCAATCATAGATATCACCTCTAACCATAGTATATGTCAAAATTAGAAAAAAGTAAAGTTTTTTCACTCGAATGAAAAAACTTCATATATTATAATACTTATTTCACTATACTTTTCTGATTAGATTTAGCTTCTAACTGGGCTCCATAATAGCCAAACTGATTAAAAAAGATAGACATTTTTTCAAAATATTTATTTCTCTTTTGTATAAGTCCTGATACAGGAATATCTTTACAAATTTGGATGGTATCATCTATTTCAGGTGATACAGTATAAAGTCTTGCCCATTTTAATTTGGCAATCGCCTCATCTAAATCATTAGAATACCCAAATACACCATTATTTTTAATTTGAATATCTTCTAATAATTCACTAAACTGATTGTTCTTTTTACAGATTTCCATAAAAACACATAATCTATCTTTATGAAATAAATAACTTTCATTCAAAGCACTTAGTGCACTAAATAAACACATAAAATCATATGCCGAAAAAGCAGGCTCATGTATTAAATCAATCAGTTTGATACGTTATTTTTCTTTTTCCATAATATATTCCTACCCCTTCTTTGCACTCTTTTTTAATAAATCCCTGATTTCTTCTAGTAATAAAACTTCTTCTGACTTTACTGTTTTTACTTCTTCTTCCTTTTCTTCTTCTTTTTTCTTTCCTAAATTTTCTAACGCATTCATCGATTTGATCATTAAAAATACGACAAATGCCATAATGACAAAGTTAATCACATCGGTTAAAAAAGCTCCATAAGTAAGATGTAATTTCCCAATATTTAATACATAAGAACTAAAATCTACTTCTGTAAAACTTCCTAAAATGGGAGAAATTAGATTATCCGTTAAACTTTTTACAATACCCTGAAAGGCGGATCCAATTAATACCCCGACTGCCAAATCCATGACATTGCCACGTAATATGAAAGTTTTAAACTCTTCAAAAAATTTAGAACTTTTCTTTTTCATCTGTTCAACTTCTTTTTTTACATTTTTCTTACTTGCCATAAAATCACTCCAATACTGCCTTAATTCTTCTTACTCCTGCACTACTTGCTTCTTCTTTTTGAATACGGAAATGTCCTAATTCACTCGTATTTTTAACATGTGGACCACCACATAACTCTTTTGAAACTTCCCCTATACTATATACTGTTACAATATCTGGATATTTATCAATAAACATACATTCTGCACCAGATTTAATTGCTTCTTCCTTTGGCATTTCTGTTACAACAACATCAAGTCCTGCCTCTATCCATTCATTGACCAAAGCTTGTGTTTTTTCCTTTTCCTCATCGGTTAATTTATGATCACAAGAGAAATCAAAACGCATTCTTTCTGGTGTAATATTACTTCCTTTTTGGTGAACATCTTTACTTACCACAACTTTTAAAGCAGCATTCAGTAAATGAGTAGCGGTATGATATTTGGTTTCCATTTCCCCATCTCCAGACAAACCACCTTTGAATTTTTGAACAGATCCTGCTCTAGATTTTGCTTGATGTTCTTTGAATTTTACTTGAAAACCTTCTGTATCTACGGTAATTCCTTTTTCAGATGCAAGTTCTTCTGTTAACTCAATTGGAAAACCATAGGTATCATATAAATGGAATGCTACTTCTGCTGGAATTTTATCTGTTTGTAAATGACTGATCTCCCTTTCAAATTCTTTCAGTCCTTTTTCTAAAGTACGATTGAATTTATTTTTTTCCTCTTTCAATACAGATAAAACTGTTTCTCTATTCTTTTCAATTTCATGATAATAGCTTTGATATTGATCCATAATGGTTGATGCGATTTGTTCTTCCCAGTCACTATTGATATCAATATTTAACTTTTTCGCATGACGAATCGCTCTACGAATCAAACGTCTTAAAATATATCCTTGATCCGTATTACTTGGACGAATTCCTGCTTCATCAGCTGCGATAAAGACTGATGTTCTAAGATGATCTGCAATAATACGCATACTCACCTTAGCATCCTGATATGAAATGCCACTAATTTCTTCAATCTTATGAATGGTATCCTTCCAAATAGAAGTTTGATAGTTATCATCCACACCTTCTAAAATCGCAACAACTCTTTCTACACCCATTCCTGTATCCACATTCTTCTTTGGAAGTTCTGTTACAATTCCATCTACACTTTTATGATACTGCATGAATACATTATTCCATATTTCTACCCAACGATCATCTTCTGGATCAAAGAAATCTGGTACAGGATCTAGACTACGCCAGTAAAAAATCTCAGTATCTCCACCACAAGGACCAGATTCTCCTGCAATCCAAAAATTATCGTCTACCCCCAAATAAGCAATTTTAGATTCCTCAATACCTAATTTTTTCCAAATGCCTGCACTCACTTCGTCTCTTGGAATATCCTCATTTCCTTCAAATACCGTAACTGCAAGTCTTTCCACTGGTATTTTTAATATCGATGTTAAAAATTCAAAACTCCAAGCAATACTTTCTTCTTTAAAATAATCTCCTAAACTCCAGTTTCCAAGCATTTCAAAGAAGGTATGATGGGTTGGATCTCCTACAACATCTAAATCGGTTAAACGAATGCATTTTTGATAATCGACAAGTCTTGTACCATAAGGATGTGGTTGTCCTAGCAAATAAGGAATTAATGGTTGCATTCCTGCGGTATTAAATAATACAGTTGGATCATTTTCTGGAACAACAGGTGCACTTGGTATTTGTTTATGACCCTTACTAATAAAAAAATTAATATATAAATCCTTTAAATTCATATTACATTACCTCTTTCATAATTGTTTCTACTTTTTCTTTTAAATCTTCTAAAGTATCATCATTGATAATTTTGTAATCATACTCATCAAAATGATCCAGTCCTATCTCTGTCCGATGTTGTTGTTGCGCTGCAGTCAATTCTGATTCCAAATTAGGACGACTTACATGCAGTACATAGACATGTTTGAACTGTTCTTGTAAAGTCGTGATTTCTTCTTCCAATCTCACATCAGAAATAATAATAACATCGTAAAAGTATGAATACACCTTGATATCTTCACACATCCGTTTTACAAAGAATAATTCATCTATTTGTTCACGAATGAGTGAGGTTCCGAGTTGTTGTAACAATTCTCTTGGTTTGGTTTCCTCACTTCCATCCCAATCACTAATACGTTTTGCGTATTCCTTAATGTAATGGGAATATTGTAATGTAATTACTTTTTGATTGGAATAATAGTCACGAATGAAGTTTCCTACTGTATCTTTTCCATTTCTCGCTTTTCCAGCAATCAAAAATATTTTAGGTTCCTTATTTTGATATTCCATAATACTCTCCTTTCAAAAGAAAAACCACGGGTATTTTCTAGGAACGAAAAACCGTGGTACCATCCTAATTGTTTCTTATTTTAGATAACGGTTTTGCCCGGTAATTACACTAGAAGATAGCTTTCAAAAATAATTTAGATTCGTTTTCACCTACCACGAATTCTCTTATTTCTACTTATTTTTTACTTTTTCTTCATCATCGCTTTAATCATTATAATTCAGTATACCATACTTTTGATCAAAAAACATAAAAATTGATTTACATACAGCAATAATTGGTGTCGAAATAGCCATTCCTATGATGCCAAAGAAATATCCAAATACAAGTAATCCAATAATAATGGTAACTGGATGCAATTTAGTAGTTTTACTCATAATAAGTGGTTGTAAGAAGTTTCCTTCTATAAATTGAATTACTGCAATTACAATGAGTGTGAGTATTCCCGTCATCGGTCCTTGGGAAAAGCCTACAATGACAGCAGGAGCTCCTCCAATGTATGGTCCCGCAAAAGGGATTACATTGGTAACTCCACAGAAGAGTCCAAATAGAAGTGGTGCTTTTAATCCAATTATCCATAATCCTAACGAAGTAATCACAAAGATTAATGTACAATCCATCACAGCACCTTGTACAAACCTTCTTAAAGAACTATTGACTTCATTAAATAAATCTCTCGTATCGTTTTGTATTTTTTTAGGAAGTAATGTAATTAACACATCACTTGCGTTATCAAAACTCATAAGTAGATAAAACCCAATAATAAGTCCAACTACAAAACTACCTGCACCCGAAAAGAAACTACTAATAAAGTTAACAATCATCTGTGGTAAATCCTTGGTCAAACCGACACCAAAGTCTTCTATTTTTTGAAACAAATCTTCTTTTACTGCAAGGGCATCAAATCCTTCAAAATGACTTAATTGATCAAAACCTGTATCAATCCAACCTTTCACAGTATCTATAATAGATGGCAACGTTTTGGCAAAATCGTTAATCTGATTTGCCAAGACAGGAATAATAGATCCTATTACAATCGCAAGTCCACCTACTAATAATACATAAGTAATAATGGTGCCATATCCTCTACGAATCCCCTTTTTCTTTAACCATTTGACAAAGGGATCAAAAAGCCATGCGATAAAAAATCCAATAAAAAGTGGAGAAATTGTTTTTAATAAAACAATTATTGTATTTTTTAACTTTAATTCTTTAAATAACATTGTTAAAATATAGATTGCTAAAATGACCAATAATACATATACGATTCTTAAAATTTTTTCAGATGTGCTGATGACATGATTGAGTTTATGATAATCAATCATTTTTTCACGTGATTTTTCCTTTTTCTGAAACATAAGTCACCTCTTCTTCATCTTGTGTTTATTATACCAAATATTGGCTAAAAATACTACAGAAATGAAAAAAATGACATACAAATCATTTATTTTCTTCTATCCAACTATAAATTAGTTCTTTTGGCATATAGCCGTTTTTGGTTGCAACAGGTTTTCCATCTTTAAATAGAATCATAGTTGGTACACTCATAATACCATATGTTTTTGATAGGTTTGGATTTTGATCTACATCGATTTTGACAATTTGAACTTCACTTCTTTCGCTTGCAATTTCTTCTAAGACAGGTCCTAGCATTTTACAAGGACCACACCAAGTAGCAAAGAAATCTACAACTGTGATATTCTTTGTAACTAATTCATTAAAATTATCTTCATTTCCTAATATAACACTCATTTTATTACACATTCCTTTCTCTACACTCACGTGCTGTATGATTTCGATAACATTCCAACACTTCTTCTACGCCATCAATTTGTAACTTATTTTTTTCAATCAATTTATCCACTGAATTTATAGTGATAATATTGTATCCTAAAAATAAGTCTAATGTATCCTTATTAAATTCATTCGCATTTGGCGCTTGTTCATATTTTTCCTTTAAAGATGTAAACTTTTCAATGACTTCCAAAGTTTCATCTGCAAATAGAGATAAAATTGGCGTATTTTTAAGAATACCCGACCTCATTTTAGAATCTTCTACCACACCAATATGGAAGACAGGTAAACTCAAAATATATAATACGATAAATATCCATACAAAGGATTCCAATGCACCTATAATTGCGCCTAATATTTTGGATGGAATTCCTAAAATAATTGTAAAATTCAAAATTTTCTCAAAAATAGAGCTTGCAAATAACAATAATTTTAAAATGACAGTTAAAATCGCAACTAAAATAAGGAGTGCAATGAATTCATATAAGGCAATATTTAAAACGGTTACCCCCTTTAAAACACCACCAAATTTGAAAAATGGTAAATGCTCATACATGAAAATAGAAACGGGATTTTTTAACCAAAAGGCAAGTACAACAACAACAAATACACCTAAAAATGAAAGTACTTGTTTGGTAAATCCTCTTTTAAATCCAACAACAGCACCTAAGAATATCATTAAAATAATAATTGCATCTATTATATTCATATTAGTATCATTCCCTTCTACTCTAATTATATTACAAAAAATATAAAAAAGAAAGAAATAATCTTTGTGTTATGGTAAAATGGTAATAGATGGAGTTGATGATATGACAATCTCATTTAAAATCAGTGAAAATACGAAAGAAAAAATGATTGAATATTTTGAGGATAAGAAGAGACCAAAAACACCTGCTTATGCTATTTTTCAGGCAGATGAAGCAGATACTGTAGTTACATTGTATGAATCTGGTAAAGTCGTTTTTCAAGGAGTAAGTGCCGATATTGATGCCAACCTATGGAAAGAGATGGAACATCACTTAAATCCTTTATCTAATATCAAAGAAAAAAATAGTGAAGACAAAAAGAAAAAGGATAAAGAAGAAATTATGATAAACACAAAAATCTATCAAGCTTCTACAATTGGATCGGATGAAGTGGGAACTGGTGATTACTTTGGACCAATTGTTGTGACTGGTGCTTATGTGGCAAAAGAAAATATTCCCTTTTTAGAAGAATTAGGTGTCAAAGATTCGAAAAAATTAGATGATGCTAAAATTTTAGAAATCGTACCAAAGATGATTCAAAAAATTCCCTATGCTTGTTTTGTTTTATCCAATCAAGAATACAATGAAAAATACAGTAGTGACATCAACATGAATAAGATTAAGGCTATATTGCACAATAAAGTATTACTGAAAATGACAGAACAATATCCAAATATAGATTATGTTATAGTAGATGAATTTGCCAAGCCAAATGCATATTTTAATTATTTAAAAGAAGTACCAACCTATCGCAATATTACTTTTATGACCAAGGCAGAAAGTAAATGTTTATCTGTTGCTTGTGCTTCCATAATTAGTCGCTATGTTTTTATTAAAGAATTTGAAAAATTAGAAAGAATAGTGAATATGCATTTACCAAAAGGTGCTAGTACGCAAGTAGATCAAGCAGGAGCTAAATTGGTCCAAAATTATGGATTTGATATTTTAAATAAAATAGCTAAATTAAGTTTCAAAAATACAAATAAAATTAAAAATATAGTAAAAGAAGATTCAATAAGCTGAATCTTCTTTTTTATTCAAAACCACCTTGACATGTGTTACTTCCTGTCTTACATGCATTCCAATTGGAATTTACATAGCCACCTTGACATGTATTACTTCCCCTTATACAAGAATTCCATGTCGTATTTACATAACCACCTTTGCAGGTATTACTTCCTGTCTTACATGCATTCCATGTAGTATTAACATAACCAGGTTGACAAGTATTGCTTCCCGTTAAACATGCATTATATTTAGCAGATGTATAATTGTATTTATAACATGCTGTTCCTGAATAATTTAAGGTATATCCACTAGGACATGTTTTTGTAGGAGACTTATAGCGACAAACATATTGACCAGTAGCAGTTGATTGGCAACCTGCGGATCCTTGGCTTTGACAATAATTTGTACAAGATGTTGCATTTGTAAAAGTTCTTTCAATTGTAGATTGCGAGTATCCTGTTGTTGAAGTTGTTCTACATTGATTTCCATTGACTAAAGTTCCACTGGTACATGAATATCCACCTTGGCAAGTATTACTTCCCGTTGCGCATTCACGATATTCTTGATTATATCCTCCTTGGCAAGTATTACTTCCCGTTGCGCATTCACGATATTCTTGATTATATCCTCCTTGGCAAGTATTACTTCCCGTTGCACAGTCACTCCATACAGAACTCTCATAACCACCCTGACAAGTATTACTTCCCGTTTTACAACTATTATACCTGTAAGTTCTTGTAGCAAGATAAGTATTCCCTGCCTTATCTTGACATTCATAAGTTTTTGTCACATTACTAGTTCCTGATAATGTCCATGTAGTTCCTGCTTTATCAGGATGAATTTCATTATTATCTTTACAAGTAACCCCTGTCATTGAAAATTCAGCTGTTGGTGGAATATTATCTACTTTATAATTCGAACCACAAGCAATATCACTTTCAATCCCAGTTTTACTAATAATTTTTCCACATACTTTTTGTCCTACCGTATTGTTTCCTATAGAAATATTAGTTCCAATTGATACTTCAGTCGTAGGATTACAAGTTTCATCAGAAGTAATACAATAATACCAAGAAGCAATTCCACTTGGACCACTACTTTGCTTTTCAACTTGTAGGGATACTGACTTGTACCATCCTTCTATTCCTGCACTTACATTCGCTTCTTTTATAATGGCAACTGGTTTCACACGATCGATATTAGAAACATTGAAGGCACTAGCACTTTTATAATTTAACCCATCACTTACTTGAGCAATGACAGATCCATTATCTGGAAACGTTAAAGTTGGACTTGATTCTACTTGATACCATATTCCAGCTTGTAAGTTCTTTGTTTTTCCACCTTCACAAGTATAAGATCCATTGTAAACACTACTGCATGAAACTGCATCTATATCAGATGTAACATCCAAAGAAGGTTTAATCAGATACACACCATCTTTACTAAAATGAATTGTCACATCCACATTTCCCGCAGTCCATCCAGTTGGAGTATATGTATAAGTAGGTACTTCTAATTCTGCTACTGAAATTTGTTTTCCTTCACTTTCCTTATACAAATTATTTTCTTTTTTACTTTCTACATAAGTTCCATTATATACTCTAACTTTAACTGAGTAAATAATTGGATCCAACTGAGTGAAAGTATAAGTATTACTAGATTGAATATCGGTCCACGTTGTCCCATTATCATTACTAAATTGATATCTAGCAATTCCGCTTTCAGAATCTATACCAGAAGCAATCACTGTTATACTTTTACCAGAAGTACTATAACTAAAGTCTGCATTCGTAGGTGCAGTTTTATCAATATTTATGTTAATCTCATTCTTGCCTCTTACTTCGCTAATATTTCGGATATAACAATAAACAGCAACAGGTACATCTCCAGTTGTTTGATATTCAGCTGTTCCAATTTTTCCTACACCCTTGATAGTATAATCATAATTTTCTCTCAATCCAATTCCATAATTTAGAGGTCCAGCTTTTACTGGCATTGTACTCATTACAACAATAGGATTGATTCCATACCATCCATTCGCGCCCATCTCTTCTTTTGTTTTTAATTCACAAGTAGGTACACTTAAATCACAATCTCCATCATATACTTCTAATGCATCCTTTTCTCCAACTGCACAATATCTTCCATCACTCACATTGGAAGCTTTTACATTACCAGATTGTCCAAGAATTAATCTCCCTGAAACAAAGGAATTATTTTTAAATTCAATATCTTTTACCTCAATTCCTTCTTCTGGAATTTCATCTAAGTTATGTTTCACTAAATAATATTGTATTTCTTGAAATGCTTGATATACACTATCTTTAAATGCATTTCTTCTAGCTCTTTCAATACTATCCATTATTGTCGGTACTGCAATAAGTGCAACAATCGCTAATATAATGATAACTGCTAGCAACTCTACTAATGTAAATCCTTTTTTCTTCATAATGTACTTCCTCTTCTCTATTCTATATTTAGTATACCATTTTATCCTTTTCTTTTCAATAAAAAATAGTATATGCACATACTATTTTTCTAGAATGAATATATTGTTTATCAAAAATGAATACGTATAACATCTAATAATCTTATTTAATAGACCTGTTCGATAACTAATTAGTTCATAATTATAAACACCACATATTAATGACATTCTCAAGCCATGTTTTTTTCTTTTATTTCTATATCGAGTGGATAATAGCTTAAATCTTTTTATGTGAGAATTTATATGCTCAATAAAAATTCTCTCTTTAGACATTCTTTTATTTTCTATCTTTTCTTCTTTTTTTAAAGGATGAAGTTTACTAGCTTTTTTAGGCGTTTCACTATTTTCATGAATGTTTTTAATTCCTTGATATCCACTGTCTGCTTGAGCTTTAATTTGTTTAGATAATCCTGTATAGGAATTTTTAAAAAGATTAAAATCATGGACACTTCCTTTGGCTTGAGCGATTGAGTATATTTTCAGTGTAGTGCCATCTGCTATAATTTGTGTTTTTATTGTATGTTTTTTCTTTTTTCCTGAGTACCATTCTTTTTGTTTTTTTAGGACGTTCTATTTCACATTCTGTGGCATCAATTAAAACAGCTTCTACTTCAATATCATCTTCCAACAATTGTCTTTTTTTGGCAATGAGAAGGTTCCATCTTTTATTAAGGTCTGTTCTATCCAATTGATACTTTCACAAATAGTACTTTTTACTACACCATAATCAAAAGCAATATTTTTCATAGCACGATATTCTCTATAATAAAGTGATAATTAGTTTATCTAATACTGTCAACTTTGGATTTTTTCCACCGCATTTATGTAAGTCAACATATTTTTCATTCAAGATGTTTAGCATTTTATAAAATGTATCCTTTTTTACCCCAAACAATTCTTGATATTCTTCATCCTTTAATTTCTTTAATCTTTCCTCATTATTTATCATACTATCAACTGCCTTATCCTAATTCTAGGATAGCATATTATTCTCATAATTAATATAGTTATCGAACAGGTCTATTATAATTTCAATAATTATATGCATAGTATTCACGCCAATGAATAAATGTATAATTCCAATTATCAAAAAAAATTTCAATATTCCAAATTACTACTATGAACAAGATGTAGCATACGATGAATATGGATATAATACAATAACTACTAGCAAAAAACTTGATACATCACATAAGGTATATACTAAATACATAATTCTATTTGTACTCTATATTGCTGAGTTTATTTTGTGTTTTTTCTGTATTTCACTAACTTACAAAATAGTATTACTGCATTGACATATTAGCAGAGCATAAGCTACTGCTTTTTTTCAGCTATAATGGAAATATTAAATTTTTTACTGATTGTTTCTAGTGTATTAATATTATAGGTTGTCTTTCCAGATTCATATGATTGAATTGTTCGTTCACTTTTTCCAATAATACTGGCAAACTCTTTTTGAGTTAATCCCGTCCATTCACGGATAATTCTAATAAACGAACCTCGATTGTAATCGTTAAGTTTAACTTTCATACAAATTCACCATAACACATCAGTCTCCAATATATAATATTAGTATATAAGAAAATCCCATTATTATGTCAAAACACGAAATATGATAACGTGTTTTCTAATTATTTACCTATATAGAGAAAAACATTTTTCTACTTAGTATTCACTTTATTCATTATCAAGATTATTTTCAATATTTTCTCTTACTTTTAATAACACCTGATAATAATTGATTTCATTAACCTTGTTATTTAAATAGGATAAAAGTTGAGATATTATATCTGCTGCTTCATTAATATATAATCTTATATCTATTTCAATATTATCATCTTCAGCTTTCCTAGGTAAACTGTACTTCAATAATTTTTCTTTCGTCAATTTTGCTATTTCTTTGATTGATTGATCCACCATATTATCAATATTTATTGTTAATATACCTACTAAAATATTATATTCTTTCATCGTAAGAACTAATTTGATAGGTGGTACTCTCTTCGAATATGCCACAATATCTTCCTTTCCATTTATTTTAAGTATAAAATAATATCCACATACTAAGTTAGAAAAACGATTTATTTTCTCATAATAATAGGTAGAAGGAATGAAATCTCCTTCTACCTGTTTCCTAACTAAAATCTAATTTGTGTAGTCTATTTTTAAAATTTTTTGAATTTTTTTGATTGCAATATCTACACTAAATTTTACGGCCCTTTTTGTGCATTTTTCTTCCTTTGCAATTGCTTCATATGTCTTCCCTAGAAAATAATACTTTACTAATCTACGCTTTTGTATATTTGGGAGTTGGCTAATTGCATTTTTTAACTGCTCTGTTAATAATATTTGTTCAACAATCTCTTCTATTGATTTTTGTTTATTTTTAGCACGCCTATTTAAACTTTCCTCATATATTTTTGAATGTTCAATGTGATTGTCGTATTCATTTAAATAAGATAAATCTTGAAGTTCAAATTTATCAAATTCTTCATAAATAGCATTACTAATTTCAACTTCATAATTATTTTTTCTATCATCTTTAAACGAAACCATATATGTATTTTTTATCTGATTAAAACTCAATGTATATGGATTATCTTTACACTTTCTTCTTTTCGGCCTTTTTTCCATTTCTCCTCCTTCCTTTTTTAAAAAAGGAAACAGGAGGTGCCCTTTGCTTATTAGATTTTATATCTAAATTTTTCAAAAAAAAGCTATGTTTACAACTCTCATTAGAGTGAAACATAGCTTTGAAATTTTTTTCTTTATAAAAATAAGTATATTGCAAGTTTGGAAAAAAATAGGAATTTATCAAAAGCAATCACTCCGTAATTGCAAATACCATATTATTGATAAACACTACTACATAAACTTTCCAATAAATTTAAACTTGTAATACATAACAAATGGATTTTTACTTCAATCTATTACTACTTACACTATAATTCAATACAACATACTACTTAAAATTTACCGTAACTAATTCATTCCTTACATAATACATAGTATGGTATTGCTATTATCTACATTATACTACATAATTTGACATTTTAAAATTTACCACATAAAAGGTTGATTATAGATAAATTTAGAAATATCTTTATTTATTGAATGCAATAATCCAATTAGCATTTATATTAGCAAAGTTTTCATACATTCTTACTTCTACTTTTACAAAAGATATAACTAACAACAAAAAACAAACACTGCAAATTTTTTCATTTCTTATTCATTTAAATAATTTTTGGCAATAATATAAATGAATCCAATTTATAGTTTTTCTTCTTTTTCTGCACCTTTTTTATCAAGTTTTTCTAATGATTTATATAGACCGTTTGGAATCTTTATTCCTAATTCACCACTATTTTCAAGAATTGATAACATTTCATTAAAAATAAATGTTGTTATAACTAAAGTTCTTAAGCCTCCATCAGTATTTAACATTTGATCTAATATTACAGATATAGAAATTACACATAAATATGCTACCTTTTTTATAATTCCTTTTGCACCAATACTACTATTGGCTTTACTTTGAACAAATGATTTACATACACCAGTTATATAATCTAGAAACATCAAAGTGAGTAAACTTTTTAGCAAAAAATCAAAATCTCTAAATAAAAATAGAAGAAAAGAACTAAATAGACTAATTAATTTGTTAATACATGATTTCATTATACACTCCTCCTTACCTTAATAATTATTATAATAACAGTTAAAAGAAAAGAGAAAATATATCAAACATTTTCCCTTTTAATTTATGATACTACATAGTTATTCTTCAGATGATTCACATTTATAATTAATAGTTGAGCACTTTATGACTTTATCATTATGTGTTATATAATCATATGCATTATAATATACATCACTTGCGTTAACTTTATTAATGGATCTTAATGCAATGCTTTCTGATATTGAAGAAGTATCATATTTTAAAGTAAGTTCCGTTTTGGTTATTTTTTCTCCATCAAGTATATATTCTAATACTACACCACCAGAACATCGATTCACATATAACCTATTTTGATAAAAATAATTTTGAGTTTTGGAATTATATTCTGTTGGACTATTACATGATTTTATTTTATCAAGTAATATAAAGTCATTCTCTCCAACTTTATAGAATAATCCATTAATTATTTCCTCACTATTTTTAGGAGTAATATCATATATCATATACGTATGCTTTATCCTACTATCATCAGTGTAGATAGTATATGAAGATGAGGTCATATGTTCATTTAAATTATAATGTTCAACATCAATAGGTACTTCGTTTTTTTTGTTGCAACCACATAATGTTATTATTAAAAATAAACTAATCAATATTTTTTTCAATTAAATCACCATTTAAATTGTATCACAAAAATTTATGCCTGACAATTCAATTTAATACCATGCTCTTTCTGAGCCAGAAGAAGCATATTCAAGTCCTACACTGACATAACCTGAAAAGTTAGTATAATTATCATCTTGTTTGAATTTAATCCCGTTTATTCTAGTAGTCCATGGTCGTGAATATCCTGGATTAGATAAATTTCCAACACTTATTCTAATATAATCACCTTGTTCAAGCATTCCCATAAAAACTCCTGTACTATTAAAATATGGAACAGGCTTATTTATATAGAATTCTCTATACTGCACACTCCCCCATGGAACAATAATATAATTATCCTCCTCTGGAACATATTGAACGCATGTGAATGGTTCATGACCATCTAAAATTTGAGCTTTTACAGCATCATCTTCTGTTGGCTCAACTCCTGCCTCCATAAAAAGGAAATTTGGTTTTTCTGTTATATAACCTACTTTTACATCTACCCCATCATTAAACATAACTTTGTGTACATTATCTAAATTGGGATTGCTCACTTGATATCTAACATAAAAATCTCTTGGCTTTATATAACCAATTATTTTCCCAGCTACTTCATATAAAGGTGCACTTGGATTAGCTTCTGGCATTTTTGGCTCTTTGTTTGAATAAACAGGTACTGATGTTTCAGTCATATTAATTAATATTCTTCCGCCTCCTACATCAATATTGTAATTTGGTGTAATAGTCTCAACTCCTGAATACTCTTGTGAAATACCTTGATATTGTCCAGAAAATCCATCTTTATCAATTTCTATTGATTCTTCCCCAGATGATATTGTAGTAGTAGTAAACTGATCAAATGCCCAATTTTTAGGTATTGGGAATCCAAGATTACCACTAAAACCTGTTGACATATCACTAACAAAACTACTGCAAGCAAAACCTTCATTACATACTCTAGTACATAGATTTCTTGTTCCATATACTCCGATTCGATACTTTCCTCCACTTTCAGACATAAATCTTATTTGCAAAGCTTTGAAATAAGGTAAAATATAATTTGTAATTTGATCATCAGTGGCATCACAATCTACTGCAAAGTATATAATAGATCCAAATTGAATTTTTAATGCATTTGCATATTCCAAAGCACTATCAGCATCTGCAGTTGCATTTTCATTTGTAAAATAAGAAATATAATTTGCAGCTCCTTGATGGATTGGAAAAAGACGAATTCCATTACTAAATAATAATTGTAGTTCTTCTTTAGATAAAGCCTTACTTTGACCATTATCAATTGTTCCAGATAAATATCTTCCAATATATTTATAATTGTTATCTTTTAGAACATTAATATTATTTTCTGTAATAATAGTAGCACAATCACAAGCAATTGCTTGTCTATCAGTGTCACCACAACTAACTAATAGTGAAAGCCATGTTGTTCGATCTATATTTTTAGTTACTGGAATAGAATAAATTGATTGAAAATCACCAATTACTGTTTCACTCAAATCAGATGTTAAGTTTCCCAAGCCAAATCCATTAAAATATAATGCAATATTAGCCAAAATTTTAAATCTATCAAGATCATCACTTGAATAATTTTGTTCAGTATAACTAACTCCATTTGATATTCCATTTACCAAAAGGGTTGGTAGGCACCTTTTTGTAGAGGGACCGCAATTTCCGTTTGCAGTAGAAAGTGGCATTTTTTCTTCTGCCTGAATTGCATATATTAAAGCTTGATTAGTTCTACGACTATATACTCCATCACAAGGTCTTATACCAATATAAGCCTCATAATTTCTATTTAAATATCTTTGCATACTAATGATTTTTTGTGTTTTTTCTGAGGTATCATATGAATAAAAGTAATCCATAGATAATAATGCCTTCATGATATTTAATGTCACTACTGATGTAGTATCATTTAAACCTGCATCTTCTTTCAGACTCTTTATTGCTGCTCCAGTTCCGCCGTAGAAATGACATGTAGGTGTGTTAGCACCAATACCATACCCCTTACAAATTAAAGCACCTTGAATAATACCATAAATATTTTTAGCTTCGTTATCGTTATTATCTTGTTGAATTATTCCATTTGGATACTTGCTATTAAATGCATTAATAGTCCCATTACCAAAATTATCTGCAGTAACAGTAATTCCTAACTCAATTTGTAATGCTCTTGTTAATGCATAGATTGTAGGCCAACCTGTCTTTCCATTCTCTGTAACAGTGTTGAACCTATTGTCATCACCATATGTTTCATTTAACCATTTTTGGACATTCAAAACATATGGATCCCCAGTTGTAGCTTTTTCAGCCATATTTTTCATCTCCTTTAAATATTAAATTTACTTAATATATAGAAAGATTAAAAAATACCGTATTTAAATCCGTTTCAATCATAATATTAAATAAAATGATTGACAATTAAAATAATAAATATGCGGGTAATATACTTTGTAGTCCGGACATATAAAGCAATATTACTATGCTTTAAATAAAACAAAAAGCAGTAATAGTTAATAAAACAATGTTTATATATAACTATTACCGCATATCTACCGTTTTCACTTGTCAATAAAATTATATGTCATTTCAGATTGATTGTCAAGTACTTCGCCCTTATGTTTTGTAACTTTCTTATTTTATCACCAGTTTACTTTTTTATAGGAAATATAAAAAATTGTTGTCAAAGTCGATTTAAAAACCAACTTTGCCAACAATCTAAATTCAATAAAGCTTTCAATTTTCTTTGCGATTTAATTCTTCCACTAATTTTTCTAACAACCTATTAAGATCACTGTTAATAGAGTTTGTAGATAAACTTGATGTTTCATTTATGGTAGATACCTCATGATTTATTTCTTGGACATTGACAATATTAGTTTCAAGAGTATTAATGATATCAGATATCATCAATGTTGTATTTTCTATTGGGGACACATCTGACAAATATGTACCATCTGAATTAATAAATTCAATATTTACTTTATAAATTCTTCCAAAATCCAATAAATATGACGCCTGCCACTCTCCTGGCATATTTTGAACAGTAGAATTAACACTAGCCCTACCAACAAAACCGCTTTCATAGTATTGACCAGGTTCTGTCTGCAATTCTGATTCTATAGTTCTGTTAAAAATATCAACTATATATTCTTTATCAAAATTTTCTATTTTTAATTTTTTTAAATCTGTTACAGTTATTTGTCTTGTAAATTGCATCTCATTAAAGAAATCACTAATGTTTACTATATCGCTTTTATACTTTTCAGAAATAGATAATGTTATGTAATTTGGTATTATTTTATCAATTACCTCTCCAGTTTTGCTATATACAATCGGTACATAATAACCATCTAATTGTTTATACTTTAAATTATAGCCATCAAACATATATAGTTTTTTATTTGAACTATCATCAGAATAATAAATTTTAAAATTATAAATCCACCCATCTCCCATATCATCATATACACTTTTTTGTGAAGTAAAAAGAACATTTTCTCCAACGTTAACTGTATTTTTACCTGCATTGACTGTGTACAAAACAGAAAAACAAATAGTAAAAGCAATAATAGAAGATGCTAAAATAATATATATTTTTTTTCGGCTCATTTTTTTCTCCCTTCGTTATTTTATTTTAATTCATACAAACATTATAATCAAATATTGTAGCTTGGAATGGAATATAACAACATTCACCAGAGATCACAAAAGTTAAGTATAATTCACAAGTTTGATCACCTTCACTATCAATATTTCCTGTTTCATACACGTCAGTAATTACCACATCACTTACCACTCTATTGAAATATCTTACAGCATATGCTTTAACGTGCTCATCAGCGTTTCCTGGTGGATCTTCCTCGTACAAATCGACCCAAATTACTGGATTATGAATTTGATAGCTATCTGGTAATGAACGGAATGCACCAAAGTAAACTGCTGTATTAGCACCTTTACAAGCACTTGCCTCGGTTTTCAACTTAAAAGTTGGACTTTTAACATCTGGAGACACTTGATACATGTATGGGTTCCCTTGCCACCCAGAACAATTTTGTGCAAATACATGTTGAGATGAAAGTAAAATAGTTAGTAGAAAAAATGCACCAAAACTTAAAAATACCTTTTTCATATAATCACCTCCTTTATTTTTGGGTAGTGTGAAAAGTTATATACACTACCACTTATTTTTCCTTTATATTTCAA
>ERZ777305.1794-NODE-1794-length-22129-cov-3.632464_pt1 | contig 22129 bp, 16 predicted proteins | sample MGYA00374965_ERZ777305 | MGnify/ENA primary metagenome ERZ777305 (study PRJEB29328, sample SAMD00013331) | mouse gut metagenome | study: EMG produced TPA metagenomics assembly of the Metagenome analysis of fecal microbiota from mouse which was promoted... | reverse complement strand
AAAGCCTGTTAATGGGACATACCCGGACTACATGCGAGGGAAAAATTTTTTCAAGCGTACAAATTAATATTTCCCAGCCAAAAGCATCATTATCTTATTGCTTCTCTCTATAAACTTAGTCATAGCCTCAGGCGCAAGCTGCTCGTGGCTTATAAGGGCCAAATCATAAAGCTGCTCGCAGAACATAGGCACATTCTCGGAATCCTTATTATTCTGAATATACTTAACCATCTCGTTACCTGCGTTAAGTATAAGAGTAACCTGGTTTCCAAACATAGATGCATCCATGCCTGACATTCCATACATTTTCATCATCTCTGCCATACGTCTGCTTTCCTCCGACAGTGTAACCATAGATGATATTTTTTCATCCTTAAGCATTTCAACCTTTACTTCCAGCTTATCGTTATTAAGGACTTTTTTAAATATTTCTGAAAGCTCAGTATTGGCTGTTTCAAGGGTCTTCTTATCATCCTCTGAGGTTTCTGCCTTGAGATTTTCCGTAAGGTCAGTATCTATTCTGAAAAACTTAACGTTTTCATTTTTCTGCTCAAGATGCGTAATAAACGGATTGTCAATGTTATGCTTTAATATAACTGCATCCATGCCCTCATCCTTAAACATCTTAATATACTGTCCCTGTGTCTTTTCATCTGTCACATAAAATACCTTATTTTCATGCTTTTCCTTTGCTGCCTCAAGATATTCAGGAAGTGTGACATACTTATCGTTAATTGTCTTAAAGAGAATGTAATCATTCATCTTCTCGCAGAATTTTTCGTCCTTCAGGCAGCCGAATTTTATAAACGGATTTATATCGTCCCAATATTTCTCATAAGATTCCTTATCAGTCTTGCACATGCCTGAAAGCTTATCTGCCACCTTCTTTGTAATATAGTCTGAAATTTTCTTTACAAAGCCGTCGTTCTGCAATGCGCTTCTCGATACGTTAAGAGGCAGGTCAGGACAGTCGATTACGCCCTTTAACAGCATAAGGAATTCCGGTATAACCTCTTTAATATTATCTGCAATGAACACCTGATTATTGTAAAGCTTTATCACGCCCTCAAGGGTATCATACTCATTATTAAACTTAGGGAAATAAAGAATACCCTTTAAATTAAACGGATAATCCATATTTAAGTGAATCCAGAAAAGAGGCTCCTTAAAGTCATGGAATACCTTTGTATAAAATTCCTTATACTCCTCGTCGCTGCATTCATTTGGATGCTTTGTCCAAAGAGGCGTGGTATCGTTTATCGGAACAGGTCTCTTAAGTATTTTGCTCTTTGTAGCTTCAGGCTTTATTACTACAGTTTCCTTTGTTCCGTCCTCTTTTTCCTTCTCCTCGGTTTCCTCAGGCTCTACTATAGTCTCAACTACCGTATCCTCCTCCGTAACCTCTGACGGGTCGACGGTTTCATACTCAGGCTCGGCATTTTCCTTAGCAACAAAGATATCTGTTGGCATAAATGAGCAATACTTTGAAATTACCTCCTTTGCCCTGTATTCATTTGCAAACTCAAGGCTGTCCTCATTTAAGTAAAGGGTAATCTCTGTTCCTACGGTTTCCCTGCTTCCATCCCTCATGTCAAACTCAGTTCCGCCGTCGCATTCCCAATGTACAGGCGTGGCATCAGCCTTGTAGGAAAGAGTATCTATTGTTACCTTTTCAGCAACCATAAACGCCGAGTAAAAGCCAAGTCCAAAATGACCTATAATCTGGTCTTCATTCGTCTTGTCCTTATACTGGCTTATAAAAGCCTCCGCTCCTGAAAATGCTATCTGGTTAATGTATTCCTCAACCTCGTCAGCCGTCATTCCAAGACCGTTATCTATAAATTTAAGGGTTTTTTCCTTATCATTTGCAAGCACCTGAATCTTAAACTTATTATCGTCAGGTATCTGGTATTCTCCCATCATATCAAGCTTTTTAAGCTTTGTTATGGCATCGCAGCCATTTGATATTAATTCCCTGAAAAAAATATCATGGTCTGAATATAACCATTTTTTAATTATAGGAAAAATATTGTCGCTGTTAATTGAAAGATTTCCATGTTTTGCTGCCATTTTCTTTACCTCCGTTTTTTTAATCTAAAATATATGGTAACTCAAACGCAGATAAATGTCAAGAAAAATATTAGCACTCATTTTGATTGAGTGCTAATATTTTTTATATATTCTTTTTACGCCATATACGACAACATTTTATCCATATACATGTCAAGCTCCTCCTCCACGCTTTTATCCATGGAAAAAAGCTTAAGTGTTGCAGCCGTTATGCAGTCCATGCTGTCATTTTCATATCTTATATTAAGAAGAAGCCCCTGTACGTCATTCACTGTAAGCGTTCCTCCCGCTTTGCTTACTATATCTTCGGTTTTCTCCTCCGACAGCTTAAGGACTATCTTAAATTTAAGAGGCGTCCTGCTTCCCTTTATCATCTCAAAGCATATTTTTTTCATATCTCCCCAGCTTGAAAGCAGGGGACTTCCTAACTCCTCGTATTCCTTATCTGAATAAAATTTTTTCTGGATACGTCCGTCTATGGTATAGGTATTAAATGTAGTAATGGCCGCCTCCACCAAAAGATAATCATCAAAGGTATTCTTTATAAATAAATTTGACGTAAAGGTCTTTTTGTCCTCTATGTGTATATTAACCATTAATTCTCCTTTATTTGCTTATTGCCCATATATTTTTTACCTGCTCTCTAAAGCTTTCAAGCTCATAGGCTGTGTTTGTCCTTATTACGCTGTTAGGGTCTTTTACTAAAAACTCTCCCGTTGTTTCATTATAATCGTATATAACTATATAATGGCCCCCCGTAGTAAATATACCAGGCCCCATGCTCAATATAAGCAGTTCTCCTTTGTCTAATGCTCTCGTCATCTCATCCTGATTTTTTCCAATAGTCCGTGACTTAAGTCCAAGCTTATTAACTCCCTCGCTGAACAAAGCCCACGCCGTTCCTGTATCTGCAACATAATACCCGTTTTTTGTAGCAAAATCTGCTATAGCCGTAGGCGTATACTGGTTTTTACCTGTAAGGGCTACTATTACCATGGAAAGGCATGTTGGTCCGCAGCCTGATAAGCCAAGAACATCATCTCCATAAGGATAATATCCCCACCTGTCATCCCACTGTATAAACAAAGGCATTTTACCGGTGTCATACATGTCCTCCACTGTAGCGACCCTATCATGGTGTTTTTTTACCTCCAGAGGATACTTTATTGCAAAATCTGCAAGCTCGCTGTTGTTTGACACTGCCTTCAGCACTGCCTCAGGATATGCCTTATAATTTTCATATATAAAATTAACCATCTTATTGCTCTTTGCTTTATTTGAAAGCTTGGACATTATCTCTGCGTCATTGCAGTCATATATAAAATCCTCGGCTGTCAGTCCCACCTGAAGCACGTCTGACTGTGACACTACGGAATTATTAGTTTCTTTCTCCGCAGGCTTTACGGCGTTGACGCCTGTATTTGAATTATTTTCATCGCCTGACGGCATCAAAAGCTTCACTATGGCGCCTATTCCTGCTAAAATAACGCACATAAATAAGACAAGGGTAGCTATCCTTTTTCTCTGACGGCTTTTTCTCCTTTTTTCCGCCAAAAGCCTTCTCTGTTGTCTGCGTTTATTTTCTTCCCTCATTCTGTTTTCTTCAAATATAGGACTTCTTCCTACTATTGGTTTTAATCTTTCTCCCATAATTATTCCTTTCTACTCCTTTACCCTATAGAGTATACTGTTTCCCCTTTTTCTTGTTTTTTCCACAGTTCCCACATAATGCAATATATTTAGCGTAACCTGTGCAAGTGACCTGTGTATATGGGCCTCCCCTGCAAAATCATTTGAGGTAAATTCATTCCCCAAAGAATATGGCACAAACTGCATATAGTCCTCCCTTTGGTCTATAGCTATTTCCTCCACCATTTCAAGGGGCAGCCTGTCATATTTCCCTGCGCTTTTCCTTCTTCTTTTCGGCGACTTGTTTTCAAATCTTAACTCCTCCATATCCATCATAACTACCTTTATGTGAAGGTTATTATGAAGCAAATACGGCTTAATCTTATACAGCTCCGGAAAAATAAAATACGGATTGCCGGTTATTGGAGACTTTCTTTTTGGGGAATATTCTCCCGTTTCCTTATCTATCCATACAAGATACTTAAATCTCGGTATGGGATGGACTATTGTAACCTCATATGCCGGCAGAAAGCTGCTTAGCTTTTCTCTCATCCGGTTAAACTGCGCCGTCTGTATTTCAATTATATCCCTACCATTATATATGTCTGCCACGAAAGTGTCTATTGGTATTTCCTGTTTATCCGTATCCTCCTCATAATAATTCTTAAGGACGGCGTGAACTGTCTTCTCTTTAAGCGTTCCTATGCCGTTTCTTGCCCTCTGCAGGCCTATAACCTTTTCCTTTGCCCTCTCAAATTTCTCCTTATCTATCATAGCATATTTCCTTAATTTATACAAAATCAAATAATGAAAGCTGGTTTGTCTCCGGTAAATCCTCCATAAGCCCCAAATCTGACATAAGGTCAATAACCGTCTTGCTTACCTTTGTCCTGTCCCTGAAATCATCCTTTGACAAAAATTTACCATCCTTTGCCGCCTCTACAACTGCCTCTGCCGCCTTGTCTCCCATTCCGCTTATGCTGGCAAGGGCTGGCATCAGCTTACCGTCTTCTATCTGAAATTTTGTTGCCTGTGCCTTGTATAAATCGAGCTTTGTAAATTCAAAGCCTCTTGCGTACATTTCCTGGACAATTTTCATATCCTTTATTTTATCCTGCTCCACCTTTGACAGGGTTCCTGCGTCATTCTGCTTCTTATATTCTGCCAAAAAATATTCAAGCTTATCCCTTCCCTGACACATTAATTCATAATCAAAGGCCGAGGCTCTTATACTGAAAAATGAGGCGTAATATGCCAAAGGATAATTTATCTTAAACCATGCTATTCGGAACGCCATCATAACGTACGCCGCCGCGTGAGCCTTAGGAAACATATACTGTATCTTTTCACATGACCAGACATACCAGTCGGGAACTCCGTGAGACAGCATATCAGCCTTCCATTCCTCCCAGTTTCCGCATTTTCCTTTTGCCACAGTGCCCTTTCTCACTGCCTCCATTATCTTAAAGGACTCCTCAGAGTCAAGCCCCATGCCTATAAGATATGTCATTATATCGTCTCTTGTACATATGGCGGTAGATATGGTTGCCTTTCCCTCCTGTATAAGAGTCTGGGCATTTCCAAGCCACACATCCGTACCATGTGAAAGTCCTGATATCCTTATAAGGTCTGACATGGTTTTAGGCTTTGTGTCAAGAAGCATCTGTATAACAAAATCCGTACCAAACTCCGGAATACCAAGACAGCCTAAGGGACAGCCTCCTATATCCTCAGGCGTAATTCCAAGGGCCTCTGTGCTTTCAAAAAGCGAAAGAACACCCTTGTCATCAAACCTTATGGTCTTTGCGTCAATCCCTGTTAAATCCTCAAGCATACGAATCATGGTAGGGTCATCGTGTCCGAGAATATCAAGCTTTAGAAGATTATGGTCTATGGAATGGTAATCAAAGTGGGTAGTTATTGTCTTTGTAGTCATATCATTTGCAGGTCTCTGGACAGGGGTAAACTTATATATTTCCTCCCCGTAAGGAAGAACTATAATGCCTCCCGGATGCTGTCCCGTAGTTCTCCTTACTCCTACGCAGCCCTGAACTATACGCTCTATTTCACATGACCTTTTTGGTATTCCTCTTTCCTCATAATATTTTTTCACAAAGCCATATGCTGTTTTGTCAGCCAGCGTACCTATTGTTCCTGCCCTGAAGGTCTGCCCCTTTCCAAATATAACCTCTGTATATTCATGGGCCTTGCTCTGATACTCTCCTGAGAAATTCAAATCTATATCCGGCTCCTTGTTTCCCTTAAAACCAAGAAAGGTTTCAAAGGGTATGTCAAAGCCTGCCTTAACTAATTCCTCACCGCACTTAGGGCATTTCATGTCCGGCATGTCACAGCCTGAGCTTCCCCCATAGGATTTCACCAAATCCGAATCAAAATCACTGTAATGACACTTACTGCAATAATAATGAGGTCTTAAGGGATTTACTTCTGTTATTCCCGACATGGTTGCCACAAAAGACGAACCAACAGAGCCTCTTGAGCCTACAAGATAGCCGTCCTCATTTGACTTCCACACAAGCTTTTGGGCAATTATATACATAACTGCAAATCCGTTTGAAATAATTGAATTTAATTCTCTCTCCAGCCTTTCAGTAACTACCTCCGGCAGCTCCTCCCCATACATGGCGTGGGCAGTATTATAACAGATGTCCCTCAGTATCCTGTCTGAGTCCGGTATCACCGGAGGCGCCTTGTCAGGGTGGACAGGCGATATATTTTCTATCATGTCGGCTATTTTATTTGTGTTTGTTACAACCACCTCATAGGCCTTATCGCTGCCAAGATACTTAAATTCGTCAAGCATCTCCTCCGTAGTTCTGAAAAACAAAGGCGCCTGATTATCTGCGTCATCAAAGCCCTTTCCTGCCATGATAATCCGTCTGTAGACCTCATCCTCAGGGTTTAAAAAATGAACGTCACAGGTGGCTACAACAGGCTTGTTAAACCTTTCCCCCAGACTGACTATTTTTTTATTTACCTCTATAAGGTTTTCTACTGTAGTTTCCCCCTTGTTTACCATAAACATATTGTTGCCAAGGGGCTGTATTTCAAGATAGTCATAAAAATTTACAAGCCTTGCTATCTCGGCGTCGCTTTTGCCTCCATACACTGCCTGATACAGCTCTCCCGCCTCACATGCGGAGCCTATAATAAGTCCCTCCCTGTTTGCAAGAAAATCGCTCTTTGGTATGCGGGGCTGGCGGTTAAAGTACTTTATATGTGAATTTGACACAAGCCTGTATAAATTTATGCGGCCTGTCTCATTTTTTGCAATAATAATTGCATGGTGGCTTGGAAGCTTTTTTATGGCTGTCTCTGACGCCCTGCTCATAATATTTACATCGTCAAGGCCTGAAATCCCTCTTTCCTTAAGCATCTCTATAAATTTTACAAAAATCCCTGCCGTACAGCCTGCGTCGTCTACGGCTCTGTGATGATGCTCTAAGGATACTCCAACTGCCTTTGCCACCGTATCAAGCTTATATCTGTTAAGGGTTGGCAGCAGCACTCTGGCAAGGGATACCGTATCCACTATGGTGCATTTAAAATCTATGCCTAAATCTGATGCGTTTTTAAATATAAAGGACATATCAAAATCCGCATTATGGGCTACCATAACGGCTCCCCTGCAAAATTCCAAAAATAAAGGCAGCACCACATCGACAGTGTCTGCGTCCATTACCATAGAATCATTTATACCCGTAAGCTCCTCAATGCGGAAGGGTATAGGTATCTTTGGATTTATAAATTTACTGAACTTGTCCTCTATTTTGCCTCCCACTACCTTTACTGCGCCTATTTCTATAATTTTGTCGTAGGCGGCGCTAAAGCCTGTGGTTTCTATATCAAACACTACATATGTGTCGTCAATGGACTGTCCGCAGGAGTCGGTAACTATATCCTTAAGGTCATCCACAAGATACGCCTCTACGCCATATAATACCTTGAAATCAAGCTCCTCGCCCTTTTTCTTATAGTCGCCCTTTATCTTGTCAAGGGCGTGAAGGGCATCCGTAAAGCCCTGTACACAGCCGTGGTCTGTTATTGCAAGAGCCCTGTGCCCCCATTTTATGGCGGTTTTTATAATATCTCCCGCATCTGACACCCCGTCCATATCGCTCATTTTCGTATGGCAATGAAGCTCCACCCTTTTTTCAACGCTTGTGTCCATCCTCGGCGTCCTGTCATCCTTTGCCTTCATAATTCCTGTAACAGAGGCTATGGATACCTCCTTGTCATAGGTATCAAAAAGAGCCATGCCCTTAATTTTTATAAAATTGCCGACTTTTATGCTGTCCATTACGCCTAAAAGAAGCTCGTTCTTTATAAACATTTTTGCCCTTATGGTGTCCGTAAAATCAGTTATGGCAAAGGAAACTATAGTTCTTTCGTTTCTTATCTCCCTTGTATCAACAGCTATAATCTGTCCCTTTATGGCTACCACCCCTGACTCTGCCGAGACGTCCGCTATCCTTGTATACTCTTCGTCAAACTCCCTTCCGTATATTACGTCAGGATTGTCAGATTTGTAGCCCTCCCTTCTAAAAAACTTCTTTTCCCCTCCTGCTTTTGTATCCCGGGCAAAGGCTTTTGAATCTGAAGCTTTTTCCTGTACCCCTTTCTTTTGCAGATTTTCTTTTTGTGTATTTTCCTTTTGCGTATTTTCTTTCTGTTGATTTTCTTTCTGTATGCTTTCCTTATGCGCGCTTTCTTTAGATGAAAGGCTTTGATTTGCAGACTCCATTGCTAATGCCCTGTTTTGCATTATCCTTGCAACCTCGTTTTCTACCTTCTGCTCCTGCTGCTTTCTATAACGGCTTTCCTTTATTTCCTTATATTCCGTTTTTATTTCAGGGAAAAGACCGCACCTGTTTTCAAAAACCTCTCTTATATAATCAATAAGCCCGGACTCCTTTTTCTCGCCTATAACGCTTTTTTCAAGGGTAAGCTTCATATGGCCGCTGTCGGTAAACTCCACGTCAGCCCGTCTAAGCATATTGTACATCATTATATTTATGTCCCTAAGCTCGTCATATATGGTTTCCTTATACTCATTCCAAAGATTTTCCGGCGTATACTGCTTTGACAATGTGTATCTTGGAGAAAGAATTACCTTTACGCTGCTTCTTCCAAAAAGCTGGCTTTCCATTTCCCTCTCCATATATTTTATATCCCTTCCGGATATAATACGGGCGCTTAAAATGTAAACCTTTAATGTGCTTTTATCCCTGTTTGTGGCAATTTTCTTCACAGTAACAAGGCTCATAAGATTCATAAGCCCGCTATCAAATTTTAATTCGGGAAACACAGAAAAAAATCCGTTATAATGCTGCTCATCCATCTTACTCACCTCCATAACAGTTGTAACTCATGCACTTTTTATATCCAATTTCTTAATTCTTCCTCTAAGGTCTCTAAAAGCTTTTCTTCCAGAACCTTCTTAACTATCTTACCCTTTTTAATTAATAGTCCCTCTCCGTTTCCTCCTGCAATACCAAGGTCGGCCTCCCTTGCCTCCCCCGGCCCGTTTACCCCGCAGCCCATAACTGCCAGCTTTATATTTAAATTATCATATTTTGCCGCTATTGCTTCTGCCTTTGAAGCTAAATCAATAAGGTTGATTTTTGTCCTTCCGCATGTAGGGCATGAAACTACTTCTATTCCACCTTTTCTTAACCCAAGCGTTTTAAGGAGAAGCTTTCCTGTTCTTATCTCCTCTACCGGGTCTCCTGTCAGAGATACCCTTATGGTGTCGCCTATTCCCTGATACAGTATAATACCAAGACCTACAGAGGATTTTATGTTGCCTGACCATAAGGTGCCTGCCTCTGTTATTCCCACATGAAGGGGATAATTTGCTGCCTTGTCTATAAGCTCATGGGCTCTTATACACATAAGAACATCTGATGATTTAATGCTTATTACAAGATTATCGTAGCCTAAATCCTCTATTATTTTCACTTTATCAAGAGCGCTTTCCACTATTCCCTCCGCTGTTACCGCCCCATACTTTTCAATAAGGCTTTTTTCCAGAGAGCCGCTGTTTACTCCTATTCTTATAGGTATATTCATTGCCTTTGCCGTGTCAACCACTGCCTTAACCTTATCCCTTGCTCCTATGTTCCCCGGATTTATCCTTATTTTGTCAGCCCCGTTTTCCATGGCGGCTATGGCCATCCTGTAGTCAAAATGTATATCCGCCACAAGAGGTATAGAAATTTCCTTCTTTATCTCCTTTAATGCCTCTGCGCTTTTTTCATCAGGCACCGTACACCTTACTATATCGCAGCCTGCCTCCTCCAGTCTTTTTATCTGGGCAACGGTTGCCCTTACGTCGTCTGTCCTTGTGTTAGTCATTGACTGGAGCAAAACAGGGTTTCCTCCGCCTATAACCTTATTTCCAATTTTTATCGCCTTAGTATTTTTTCTCATTTTTCTTCTCCATAATAATCCCCATGCCGCCTTGGCGGCTTAAACAGGAATGTAAAACGCTGCTTTTTGCTGCCTTAGAAGTATTTTTCACATTATATATACATCTCAGAGTACCTTAAAATCCTGCGCAGCTTCATTTTTTTAATCAGCTAAAACAGGTTTCTTATATCATTAAACATTACGTATACTGCAAACAGCATAATGGCTATCATACATGCCGCAGTGATAACTCCCTCAAATTTCTTTGGCACAGGCTTTCTGAAAACAGCCTCTATCAGTAAAAATACAAGCCTTCCTCCGTCAAGCCCCGGTATAGGAAGCAAATTCATCATACCGAGATTTGCGCTTATAAGAAGTGTAATGTTTGCAATATTTAAAAACACATAAAGAGCTCCGTCCTCCCTGCTTGCCTGATAAGTGTCGTCAATAATGTCCACTATTCCTACGGGGCCTGTAAAATCATCAGCTCCCAATTTGCCTTTAAATAAAAGTCCAAGACTCTTTATAACGGATTTTATCTGATACTTAATCTCTGAAACGCTGTATTTTATGGCTTCGACGGCTCCCACCTTCACTCTTGCCGTATTATAATTAAAGCCCAGAACATATGACTCGCCGCCGTAAACTGGCGTTACATTTACAGTATATTCCTTACCGTCTCTTGTAAGGACACACTCCAATTCCTTTTCTGAAAGAGGATGCTCCCTAAAATAGGAGTTAAGCTCTGCTCCTGTGGATATCCTTACTCCTCCTATGGATGTAATTATATCTCCCTTCTTAACTCCCGCCTTTGCAAAGGCTCCGTCCTCCGTTATTTCCTCCATCTCCGCCGGCGCTTCTGTGGCCATATACGTTATTCCAAGGGCATATGTCTTTTTATTCTCAGGCTTTAAGGACACCTCATACTCCTTGCCGTCTCTTTTATATTTTAATGTTATAGTCTCCCCGTTAAGAGGATTTACGTATAATTCCAGCATTAATTCCCTTGCCAGAGTAACGTCAGCCCCGTTAAATTCTGTAATAATGTCCCCGCTCCTTACTCCTGCCTCATAAAGGGGAGAGCCCTCCTCAACATATGTTACTACAGGCTCGTCATAGCCTACTATACCCATAACAACAAGGGCAAGAAGAAATGCAAGAAGTATATTAAACAACGGGCCTGCCAGTATAACGGCTATTCTTGCCCATACTGATTTGCTCTCAAAGGAATTTTCATGGTCAAGGTCTACCTCCTCCTCGCCGTAATAATCATCCCCAAGCATCTGGCATGCTCCTCCAAATGGAAGAAGCTTAAGGGAATATTTTGTATCTCCCTTGTCAAAGGAAAACAGCCTTGGCCCAAAGCCTATGGAAAACTCCACAACTCTTATGCCGTTTTTCTTGGCCAGAAGAAAATGTCCTATCTCATGTATAAATATTAAAAGTCCAAATATTATAATTGCAATTATTATACTCATATAGCCTCTCTTTTCTTATTCAAAAATTATCCGAAATACGATAAAAGCAGCTCATATACATACTGCTCCGTGTCAAGTATCTCCTTAAGGTCTGGATTATCCGTATTTTTAACCATTGACATGGCATACTGTATACTGTCGGTTATATCAAGAAAACCAATTTTTTTATCAAGGAATCTGCTTACCGCCATCTCATTTGCAGCGTTAAATACCGTAGGCATTACTCCTCCCATTCTTCCCGCCTCATAGGCCATCCTAAGGGCTGCAAAATTTTCCATATCAGGCGCAAAGAATGTAATCTGGGCAAGGGTATTAAAATCCACCCTGTCTCCCTTAAGATACCTTCTTTCAGGATATGTAAGGGCATACTGTATAGGAAGCTTCATATCCGGCGTTCCAAGCTGGGCCACAATGGCTCCGTCCTTAAACTGTATCATGGAATGGATTAAGCTCTGTGGCTGCACCACCACCTGTATATTGTCAAAGTCTGTGTTAAACAGCCACCTTGCCTCCATTACCTCCAGTCCCTTATTCACCATGGTTGCAGAATCTATTGTTATTTTTCTTCCCATAGCCCAGTTGGGATGCTTAAGGGCCTGTTCAACGGTAATATCCCTCATCTGCTCTCTTGTTTTTCCCCTAAAGGGGCCTCCTGACGCGGTCAGGAGTATCTTATCTATCTCCTCTCCATGCTCGCCGTTTAAGCACTGAAAGATAGCGCTGTGCTCGCTGTCCACAGGAAGTATCTTAACCCCGTGCTCCTTTGCCAAAGGCATAATAATATGTCCAGCGGTAACAAGGGTTTCTTTATTTGCTAAAGCAATATCCTTCCCTGCCTTTATGGCTTCTATGGTAGGTCTTATGCCTATCATTCCCACCATGGCAGTAACTGCTATATCGGCAGTATCAAACCGGGCGGCCTCAATAAGCCCCTCCATACCTGTCACTACCGATGTGTCCGTATCGGCTACGGCTTCCTTAAGCCTTACTGCTGCTTCCTCCTTATATACGCACACAAGCCTTGGAGAAAACTCTCTTACCTGTTTCTCCAAAGCTTCTACACTGCTGTCTGCCGCTAATACATCTATTATAAAATCATTGTTATTTCTGACCACCTCTAAGGTTTGCGTACCTATGGAGCCTGTGGAGCCTAACACTGCAATTCTTTTTTTTATATCACTCATACTAACACCTACGCATATCACATTGTCTGTGATACTGACTAATTAAAATATTCTTTGTTTCAGGCTCTTCTCTATGCAAAATATACTATAAGATAATATATTAAGGGAGCCGTAATTATAACACTGTCAAATCTGTCCATTATTCCTCCATGTCCGGGAATAAGCTTTCCGTAATCCTTTATATCGTAATTTCTCTTAATTGCGGAAGCGCACAAATCTCCTATCATGGAGATAAGTCCTCCTATGGCTCCTATAGCTGCAAACAGTGCCGGCGCCATGCCCTTATCAATAGAAGAAAGCTTTCCTCCTATGCAGATGCCATACACCGCTCCTATAACAGCGGCTCCTATAACTCCTCCTATGGCTCCCTCTATGGTTTTCTTCGGACTTAATACAGGCGTCATCTTATGCTTTCCAAGCACAACTCCCGCAAGGTATGCGCATGTGTCGCAGGCCCACGAGCTTACAAAGATAAGCCAGAACGTATACACGCCGTCGTCATTGTAGCTTCTTACAAGATACATGTACGACATCATCACAGGCACATACATAACTCCAAAATACGCCATAAGCACCTTATCCACAGAATATTTTGGGAAGGTAAATACATATACAGCCATAACTCCTATGAGAAGCAGCACCGCAAGCTCCGGAAAATGATTTCCCTCTGCAAACCTGATAATAATATAATAAGCTATTGCGCCTATATATCCCACTGCTCCAAGAGGAGTTTTCTCCATTCCCGCAACCCTGTATAATTCATATAAGCCTGCAAGAGCAATGGCAAACACTGCGCCGTACAATATATCGCCGCCTATAATGGCTGTGACGGCTATTATGACGCATAGTAAAAAACCGCTGATTGTTCTTGTAAGAAATGATTTATTCATAAGCTTTCCTAACGACATCTATTTTACTCCTCCAAATCTTCTCTCTCGTCCATTATACTTTTCTATAGCTTTCTCAAGCTCCCTTTTATCAAAATCCGGCCAAAGCACGTCAGTAAAATAAAATTCCGTATATGCAAGCTGCCACAGGAGAAAATTCGACAGTCTCTCCTCGCCGCTTGTTCTGATAAGCAAATCCGGGTCAGGTATTCCCTTTGTATCCAGACTTTCACTTATAATATCCATATCTATAGTATCAGGATTAATCTCACCTGACGCCGCTCTCCTTGCTATGAGCCTTACCGCCCTTGTTATCTCGTCGCGGCTGCCGTAGTTTATGGCTATGGTAAAATTTAATCCTGTATTTTTCTCTGTTACCTTCTCAAGCTCCTCTATGCTGTCGCGTATATCATGGCTTAATCCTGACTTTTCTCCTATAACGCGTACACGCATATTATTTTTGTTTGAACGCTCAATGCAATCCTTAAGATAATTTCTTAAAAGCTTCATAAGAGCATTTACCTCATCCTCCGGTCTTTTCCAGTTCTCCGTAGAAAAGGCGTATACCGTAAGATATTTTATGCCAAGATTCCATGCGTCCTCGCATATATCCTCCACTGCCTTAGCTCCTGCCTTGTGCCCAAGGTTTCTGGGAAGCAGTTTCTTCTTAGCCCATCTTCCGTTTCCATCAAGTATAATTGCTACATGATTTGGAATACTTAATGTAGTTTTATCCCGTGACATACTAAATCCTCACCTTTATATAAATAATATGCCCCTTTAAAGCTATATTATTTATTATTAAATTCTGCCCTGCCGAAGACTCATAAAGCTGCGAGCCATACGGCAGGGTATTTTATTTAATGTACATTAAACTGTAAGTATTTCCTTAGATTTTTCTTCTACAGCCTTATCTACCTTATCAACATACTTGTCTGTAAGCTTCTGTATTTCATCTTCAAGCTGCTTTCCTTCATCCTCTGAAATCTCGTTTGCCTTTGCCTGTTTCTTAAATACGTCATTAGCGTCTCTTCTTATATTTCTTACCGCTACCTTTCCATTTTCACCCTTTTTCTTTACATCCTTTACAAGCTCTTTTCTTCTGTCCTCTGTAAGCTCTGGAAAAACAAGACGTATTATCTTTCCGTCGTTGTTTGGAGTAAGTCCTAAGTCTGAGTTAAGTATTGCCTTTTCTATGTCCTTTATAAGATTCGGCTCCCATGGCTGTATCTGTATCATGCGGGCCTCAGGCACGGATATATTGGCTACCTGCTGAAATGGCGTCGGAGTACCGTAATAATCCACCCTAAGCTTATCAAGTATATGAGGGTTTGCTCTTCCCGCCCTTATAGTAGCAAATTCGGACAAAAGGGAATCCAGTGTCTTCTGCATTTTCTCCTCGTACTGATTTAATCTTGAATCCATTGTATATATCTCCTTTAAAATGTTTTCTGAATAATTTTAATCAACCGTAATTTTTGTACCTGTAAAGTTTCCGTTTACCGTATTAATTATACTGTCCTTTTCATTAAGGCCGAATATAAGCATAGGCATCCTGTTTTCCATGCACATGACTGATGCTGCCAGGTCAATAACCCCAAGCTTTTTATCGATAACATCCTGTATGGAAATCTCATCATATTTCTTTGCAGCCGGATTTTTGGCAGGGTCGCTGTCATATACGCCGTCTATTGATTTTGCCGAGAGAATAATATCTGCTTCAATTTCTATTGCCCGAAGAACTGTTGCCATATCGGTAGAAAAATACGGATGGCCTATTCCTCCTGCAAAGAAAACTACCATACCCTTATTAAAGTATTTGTTTGCCCTGTCCTTTGAATAGAGCTTTGTAAACGGACCGCATTCAAAGGGCGTCAGCACCTGCGTCATCATACCCTCAGTGCGGAATATTTCCGACACATAAATACAGTTCATAACCGTGGCAAGCATACCTATGGCATCAGCCTTTGTCCTGTCAATTTTCTCACTGGAACGGCCTCGCCAGAAGTTTCCGCCTCCAATTACTATTCCTGTCTGTATCCCCATATCCGTAACAGTTTTTATCTGTTTTGCAACGCCCACTACCGTAGCCTCGTCAAAGCCTGTATGCTTATCTCCTGCAAGTGCCTCTCCGCTGAGCTTAAGTAAAACTCTCTTTATCTCCTTCACCCTTTGCCACCTCTTTTAATTTTTTCCAAATGTATCGTCAAACAATGCCTTGTAGTCAATATCTGCATAGCACTGAGAACAGAAGCCCTCTATGGCTGCGCCGTTGTTTATCTGAACTGAACGTGACTTAATATTTCCCTGTACAACTGCCGTGGCGTCAACAATAACAGGCCCGTGAACATCAATATCGCCTCTTACGGCTCCTCCGATAACGGCGCTTGTGGCATATACATTTCCCATAATAATAGAGCCGTTGCCGATTTTTATGCTTCCCGAGCTTTTAACATCACCCTCAATCTTTGCGTTATTTGCAAAAATTTCGCTTGCCATTGACGTTCCCTGTACCATGCCTGTAATAACCATCTTGCCCTTACATGTTACGTCGCCTATAATCTTTCCGTATACATTTATTGAGCCGTCTGACATTATATTTCCTGTAATAGACGTGCCCTTTGTAATTTCTGCAACCTCGTCGCTAGGTATATCATCTTCATCCTCAGAAGAAGCTGCCGGCTCCTTAAGCTCCGCTTTCTTTTCAGGCTGCGGCTTTTTAGGCATAGGAGCTTCCTCTTTTTCATCTTCCTCTATAGCTGTTTCCTCTGTTAAATCAGCTTCAGGTTCCTCATTTACTTCCTCTTCTTCCGTATCCTCCAGCAAATCACTTATAGTATCCAAATCAAGTCCTGCCAGAACATCCTCGTCAAGCGTATTAACCATATCGCTGTCAGATACATCCTCTGCCTCCGGCTCGCTCTTTGCCTTCGTTGTTTCCTTATCCCCGTCTTCGGTTACAAGCTCGTTTACCGCCTGGGATAAATCATCCTTAAAATCCTTTAAAAAACTCATCTTTCTTTCCTCCAAGTGTTAATTTACCGTATGGTGTACGGGTGTAGTTGTTTCGACTATAGGTAATATCTCATAGCCTTCATTTAATAATTTTTCTATGATAGTAGGTAACGCCTCAACAGTGGTATCCCTTGCCGCTGAATCATGCATAAGAATAATAACCCTGTTATGCCCCGTTACTCCATTCATAACATTTTCAACAATGTTCTCCGCAGTCAGCGACACCGCCGCCGCATCACCGCTTGACACATTCCAGTCAAAATACTTATATCCGATACTTCCAATATAATCTATATATTCAAGAATATTTGCCGTTCTGGTAGTACTGCTGCCTCCCGGAAACCTGTACAGGCATGTGTCCACCCCTGTTATATTCTGTATATATGCGTGTATCCTTTCAGTATCCTGACTAAAGCTCTCAACGGATTCATACACCTGCTCAAAATTATGGGTATATGAATGCAATCCTATGGAATGTCCTCTTTTTGCAATTTCCTTATATCTCTCCTCGTTTACAGCTCCTTCCTTGCCGTTTACAAAGAAAGTAGCCTTAACCTTATACCTGTCAAGAATATCTAATATGTTGACAGTATTCTCGCTTGGACCGTCATCAAAGGTCAGGTATGCTATTTTTTCATATACAAGCTCAGGATTCACCGAAACAGAAGACAAATCCTCTGTGGGAATTTCCGGTTCACTGTTTTTATCCTCTGTATTTAATTTATTTTTTATCTCCTTCTCTGCCTCTAAGAGTTTCCAATTCAGTGTCTCTACACGTTCAGATAAAATTATATTTCGTATAAGCAATAAAATACAGGCTGCAAATAATACAAAAAGAACAGTAAAATTAATCCTGACTAATACCTTTTTTATACGATTTATCCTGGCTCTGCGTTCCGGTGTTAATTCACCCATTGTTTATCCTCCATAATAATATGTGCAAAAAATGCACACAGATACATTGTACCATATTTTTTAAATAATGGTATAAGAAATTTACAATAATTTCAAATTTTAATTTTTAATCTTCTTAATGTGTTTTTAATATGCATCCTGACACTTTTGTTATTCAGACGTCCATGCTTCATGTGATATCCAGTTTTCATAGGGATTCATGTGGCTAAACTTATTTATGGTTTTTTCCTGGGACGCATACAGTGAAAGCAGCTCCTCCTTGCCCTTTAGCTTCTCACTGTCATATTCCCTCATAGCTTCATTTATTTTATCAGCCTCAGCCTTTTTTAAATATTTTCCAAAATACCAAAGCTTTTTCTCCATACCGTATTCAATGGATTTTTCCCTGACAACGGCGCTTGTCATCTTGTGGTGGATATGACCGTATTCTCCGGCAGGATTATGGGTAACTACAATATCCCATTCCTTTGATGTTAAAATTTTTTCTATATCGCTCTCTATGTATTCTCTCACATTTTTCCAGCTGTCTCTCCTTGTTAAAACCTTATCGGGATATGACAGTATTATACCGCTGTTTCCTGACTTCTTAAGCGCATTATAAAATTCCTCTTTTCGTGTGGAATTATTGCCGTTTGTAATACATACCACAAAATATCCGCCCTCAAGAAGGTGAAGCCCTCCCCAAAGAGCTTCGTCGTCAGGGTGCGCAACTATCATAAGCTTTTCTGCTTTGTTTTCAACTATGGAGCTTATTTCTTCATCTGAGAGAGGCGTTAAATGATATGCGTTATAGGTCATAAATCCGGCGGCAATGATGGCTGTGCTTATTGCCGCTAAGCCTGCGGACGTCAGTATCTTAAACAATTTCCTTAATATCTTTTTCATATCTTATGTTCCTTCTGTTCATCTATGCTTATCTGTTTTTATGCTTTTTTATTATGCTGAAAGCAATTTCTGCTATAAGCATCAATACTCCTGCTATGGACAGAAGCATACCTGCATTATAGCCTGGCGCCCTGTACTCTATCAGTATATTGTGACGCCCCTTTTCTATGGCAAAGCCGATAAAAGCCTTGTCAGACGTATAGTAATCTGTCCTTACGCCGTCTACATATACACAAAAGCCCTTGTCATAGGGCAGGGATATATGAAACCAGCCGTCATTTTTTACGTCTATGCTTCCCTCTATAATATCGCCCTTTGTTTTTTCCCTGTCAATGTAAAATTCATCCAGAGACTCCCTAAACTCCTTTACACAGCCATAATCAAGGGTATAGCACTCTATATCGCTTATTTCATAATATCCCGGCGAAAAGCTTACGTTTATGCTGTCTGTGTATTTTGTTCCGTCAAGAACATATTCAAAAATATAGTTCCCGTTGTGGTATTTCCAGTCTGCTCCCGTAAGCTTGTTTTTTATTCCGTTTAAGGTTACGCTTACGTCAATGCTTTCGGCTCCCTCTAAGCTGTTGTCCGCCTTAAGCCTTACGAAAATAATTTTCCCCTCCACGGGATTTTTAAGGGAAAGCGTATGCTTCCTTGCCTGACTGTTTTCTTTTATGGCAACCCTTAAGCCATTCTCCGTCACTTTTATTTCTTCGTCATTTTCATTGATGACGTCATAGGATATGTCCGCTTTTTCTAAGGCAAATTCTATATCTTTATTTTCACTTCTGGCAGAGGCAAAAGACGCTTTTTCATCTGCCGCCTTATATTTTAGCAGACTTTCTATATTATAAGGATAATCAAGACTGTCATACAGCTTTTCCCCTATAACATTTGATGTGGCGTAGCCTATGGGATACGCCGTTTCATTGGAGTATACGGATATATTGTTTTTTTCGCAAAGCTTTTCATAGCCTATAGGAACAAAGCCTTCTCTGCTTATATAGTATTTTACTCCCATATATATGTTAAAAAGGGAATTGTAGGAGGCTGACAATATGGCGTTATTTCTGTAGGTTATATCATTATACATCTCATTTAAATAAAAGTCCTTAAAATTTGTATTAACAGATGATGAATATACCGATACCTGCTTATAGCCTTTTGTCAGCACCATATTGGGGTTTGCCCACCTGCCCCAGTTAGAGGTAAACCTGTATACGCTTTTTTCCTGCTCAATTATATTATCTGCCAGTTCCTTTGCGCTTCTTCTGTTATCGCTTCTGCTTTCGTCACGCTCAACTAAGGAATCCGTACAGTTTAAAACAATACATACCAAGAGGGCTATAGCTCCAAACGGCACAAGCACCGTCTTAGGTTTTTTATTTTTCATATATATAAACAGGCATACAGCAAGAGGAATAACCTCTGCTAAATGAGCCAGTCTCTCATATTTATCAAGCCCGGCTATAAACAGGATTATGCATATTGCCGTTCCTATGGCAAATGTTTTCTTAAAGGAGCCTTCTTTATTTTCAGCATCTCCTTCTTTTAAGCCCTCCCTGCCCAATGAAAATAATTCCTCAACAAAGGGCGCCGTAACATAAAGAGCAGGCAAAAGAAATGGGATAAGTACCTTTCCGTCAAGGTATAAGCCTCCGTTAAGGAGATACACGAATATGGGAAATACAGCCAGTAAACCAAGGATAACAGCAAAAAAACGGTTTGCCCCCGCTCCTTTTCTTTTATCAAAGAAGCTCCATATAACGCCATATATGGATATAGCGCTCATCCCCATGGAATACGGGCCATACAGGAGAAATTCACCCTTTAATGACGGCGCAAGCATACTGGCGTCAAAGCCTCCCTGTGTTTCCTGTCTGCCGCTTAAAAGCGCCGACAGAGTTGGAATAAGAAGTATTCCCGCCATGCACACCCCTGCCGATACAGCCGCCACAACAGGCATAACGGCAGAAAAGGCTGCCTTTATATGCTCTCTTAAAGCTTTTGTATCTGTTTTTTCAATATACAGCATAATGGCGTAAATGCCTGTCACAATAAAGCTTCCCACACTGAAATAAAAGCTGGTGGTTACAAGAAGAAGGCTTATAACCGTAATATGCCACAGCCTTCCTTTTCCCTCCATATAGCTTTTTACAGATATAAGCAGCATAATTAAAAAGGGAATGTAATCCACGAACATTATATGTCTGTGGCTGTGAAATATAACAGGCGCCCCTGTAAGAAAAAGCAGAGTTATAAAAAATGTAACCTTATGATTATACTTCATTCTTATCCACATATAAAAAAGCCATATGCCGGCAAACACTGCAGCTATATTTATTCCTATAATATATGTCCTCATATCTATAAACGGAAGAAAATATGACAGCATCAAAAATGGGCTGTATAAGCCGTAATAAGCAAAATAATATATATTCTGCCCTCCTCCAAGCTCCGCCGCAAAGCTTGGAAACAACTGTCCCGTTTCATAAAATCTGTTTCTAAAATACTCCGGCAGCGCCCAGTGCTGATTCTCCCAGTCAAGCTGCGAGCCGTATACTTTATCCGGAATAATTAATATCAATATAATCAGTATATATATACCTGACAATACCGCCAGATTTATATAATCCTTTTTAATAAATCTTTTCTTCATTTTAAATACCCTTGCATATCGCAGATACGTCTTTAATTTTTGCAATTTGATTATACCCTTTTTAAAAAAAATCAGCAATATAAACTTTTTTCTTTTAAAAAATATACGAAAATGATACAATATGATTGTAGTATATTTTTACTGTAATATATTTTACATTCTGTGAGGAGGGTATAAAATACATGAAAACAAAAGCGTTATTAAAAATCATACTTGTACTTGTTATTATTACCGCCGTAATTTTTATAGGGGCAGGAATAATAAGCACTCATCATTCCGATACAATAAAGCCTTCAGGCGGCAGTTCTGAAAATTCAACCGGCGCTGATACGCCCCACGAAAAAAAATTCACGGGGCTTGACGGCGTTGAAAAACTCTGTAATGTAACAGGCTTTTTTACCTACGGCACAAGCTTTTGCCTGTCAGGCTCCTTTATTGCTTCCGAGGGAAAAACGGTGGCAGACGTTTATATTATTTTATCACAGGCGTATGATTCCAAAAATCTGTCGTCCGAAAGCGAAACATATACTTATTCTGCCGTTTACAATGAATTGCCCCAGAATCAGGTTACATTTAACTCCTACAAAAAAATAAACGACGGCATAGACCTTGAAAATATAGCAAACGGCTCCTACTGTATACTTGTAAAAGCCATATACACCGACGGGGCATACGACTATTATTCCCTTTCGTATGATACGGCTTCCGCCGGTAACGATAACAGTTCAATATGCTATTATACCATAACAGATACAAATAAATCAGATAATAAAAATCAAAAAATAGATATTGGATTTTCAACAGAAAATAATATGCCTTACGGATTTTTTAACGTATGCTACAGCGCCCTCCCCGACGACGTATACGATATAGTCATAGACCCGGGACACGGGGGAACGGACGTAGGGGCGAAAAAAGACTCCTATTATGAAGCTGACATTGCCCTTGACTATTCTCTTGCATTAAAAAAATCCC
>ERZ777305.1793-NODE-1793-length-22129-cov-4.553910_pt1 | contig 22129 bp, 20 predicted proteins | sample MGYA00374965_ERZ777305 | MGnify/ENA primary metagenome ERZ777305 (study PRJEB29328, sample SAMD00013331) | mouse gut metagenome | study: EMG produced TPA metagenomics assembly of the Metagenome analysis of fecal microbiota from mouse which was promoted... | reverse complement strand
CAAGGCATAAATTACCCGTCGATTTGGCCGGAAATCAAGCCGCAAAAAGGCGAAGATTATTTATGATAACAAATGTTGGTAAAAGGGCAAGAAGAGCATTTTGGTGATCTTGAAGAGCATATGTTTCTGCCAAATAAAATGATTCTTCGATGAAAGTCAATATAGGATTTTCCACTATAATAATTTGTTAGTTCTTTCGAGATTTTATCAGCATTGTTATATTTATTATTAAATATTATTCTATTAGAAACTCTAAATATATGAGTGTCTACAGGGATAATATGAAAATCATATAATTCTGCCATAACTACACCAGCCGTTTTATACCCAACACCAGGTAGCTTCTGCAGTTCATCAAAGTTTTTAGGAATTGTATTATTATATTCTTCGCTAAGTATTCTCGCTGTTTTAATTATATTTGTTGCTTTGTTTTTTGCCAAACCAACAGGTTTAATAATTTCTATTACATCATTTAAATCAGCGTTAGACAGTTCTTCTAATGTTTTATATTTATTAAATAATACTGGAGTTACTTTATTAACCGATTTATCAAGTGCTTGTGCAGAAAGAATGACAGCAATCAGCAGTTCATAATCTTTTTCATAACTCAAAAAACATTTTGTATTTGGATACAACTCTTCTAGTATTTTATCAAGTATGTTTATTCTTTCTAACTCAGTCATTGTATAAATCTTTATCTAAATCTTTTAATAACTCTTTTGAGTTTTCATCTATTATAGTTTCTTTATTAAGTTTATCTATTTTAAGTTCTTTATTTAAAGCAGCAATTGTTACACTTCTTTTTCTTTCTTTAACTCTTGCTATTGCAGAAGAAACATCCTCTTTGGTTATTTTTCTAATAACCCATGAGTTTACGGTATCGTATTCGACAGGTGAAATAGGTCTTTTTATTGCATCTATTACTAATTGATAAAGTTCAGATGAATCGTTAAAAGTTTTTAGTTCAGCCTCATGGACATATACATCTCTTATCGTATCATTGAATATTTTTGTTTTAAGTGGGGCGAGTGATAAGCAATGCTTTTTATTATCAATTACAAGATAACCAAGTTTGACTATTTTGCTCATAATTGCATCAATTTCTTTGGTATTAATTGTCATAAAAGGTTCAAGTTCTTCTGCCTTAATATGATGAGGAACTCCTTTGTTTAATTCATCAATTAAAAATATTACACAAACATCTTGTTCATTAAGATGGTATGATTTATACCTTCTCATTAAAATCTTTTTAAAATCTAAATCTTCTTTGATAAAGTCCATAGTAGCCCCCTATATAAATATCATAGCATATTTTCGTTTGTTTTTTTAAGATATTCAATTATTATGCTTCTTTTATTTTCGTTTGTCTTGTTTATTTCTTCTTCTATTTTTCTTGGGTTCAATAGATTAATTAAGTGTTTATTTCTTTTAATGGCAGTCATTAAATCACTATCAATGACAAAACCAAGATTCAATGAGAATCTTATAGCTCTAATAATTCTTAATGGATCTTCCTGAAGTCTTTTATCTGGATCACCTATCATTCGTATTATCCCTAGTCTTAAATCTTCTAAGCCACCATAAGGATCAAGTATTTCTCCACTTGGTGCTAAATAAATTGCGTTGACAGTGAAATCTCTTCTTTCGGCATCTAATAAATAGTCATCGACAAATTCTATTTTTCCTGGATGTCGATAATCTGTATATTGTTTTTCCTTCCGCATTGTTGCAAGAGTTATTTTTTTATTATTAATAGTTACTGTTGTAACTCCATATTTAGCAAAAGTCATGTCAGCATCAGAAATTTTTTCCTTGATTTCATCAGGAGTGAGATTTGTAGCTAAGTCATAATCATTAAATTCTTTTCCTAAAATGTAATCTCTAGAGGTTCCACCAACGACATAAAACTTATCATTTGGAAATATTTTTTTTAGATTTAGAAATATTGAGTTTATCATATCAGTTATTATAAGCCTTCCTTAAAGCCATTTGTAGATAAATTATCTAAACATTTTATTATTCCTTTTAAATATGCTTTTCTATTTAATATTATGTGCTTAAGTGTGAGAATTTTGGAGTCGGAATAAAAAGTTACTTGATGAATAAATCGCACTTTATCAACTCGATGACTTATTATTTTTACATCTAATTCTTTTAAGTTGTTTTTAATCGTTATAGCTGTTCCTGAAGGTAAATCCTTTTTAAGCTTATAATGCCATTCTTCAATTATTGCACGTTTGAAAGAACTTTTAATTAAGTTAATAGATTCGATAAAATCTTTGAATGTATTATCGAAGTTTGAAACAAGTTTGAACGATGAATGGAAGATGTCGCAGAGCCCTTTAAAAAATGCTTTATCTTCTTCGCTAAATCCTGTCGTTCCACAAATATAAGGTATTTTTTTGCTGATAAAAATTGGTGCGAATTTTTTAGTCGCTTTTGGCGTAGAGAAATCAAGTACAGCATAATAATCATCATCTGCTATGTTTTGATTCTTTTCATCAATACAAGAAACTATTTTATAAGGCGGCTTGATGTTTTCCTGAATCATTTTGCCCATTGATCCTGAACAACCGATTAAAATAATTTTTTTCATATTAAAATATACGCGATTTATTTTTCTATATGCAAAAAGACAAGGCACAAGGCCTTGTCTAGTCTTTTGATTAGTTGACGCTTTCTTTTAAGTTCTTTGCAACTTTGAAGGCAACTGCTTTTCTTTCAGGAATAGCAATCTTTTCTTTTGTTGCAGGATTGATACCAGTACGTGCTGGTTTGACTTTAACTTCAAAAGTACCAAATCCAGAAACGCTGACCTTTTCACCAGCAACTAAAGCTTTGGCGATAGCAGTAAAAACTGCATCAATAGCATTGGCTGCATCACTTTTTGTTAAGCGAGCTTCACTACTTACGGCTTCAATAAATTCATTCTTATTCATTTTTTAACCATCTCCTTGTTATTAATTTAGCACAGAAAGGCCAAGAAAATCAATATATTTTATCGAATTTTGAATGAAGCAATCTATTTTTTTCTTATGAAATGCTTTTAAACAAATGTTATGTAATATAAAAACTATGGTTAATTTTGATATATATATAAAAAAGACCCATTTTTGTGTGGGGTCTTTTTATTGGTTATATTAGAAGACGAATGCTATTAAATTTGTTTTTCCTTTATTAGAAACTGTCTTAATAATGCTTTGAAGTTTAAGTTTTATCGGTTCTGGGAGAACGGTTAACTTGCTCTTAATTCCACCACCGATGATATCTTTGATTTTTTGACCAAATAACTCGCATTCAAGTAAGTCGCTTGGATTATTATCGTAGGCTTCAGAAAGAGATTTGAGGAAATAGTCAGCTTGTTCTTTGCTTCCAAGTATCGGCTCAAAGCAAGTAGATGTACTTACTTTGATTATATGGTATGTTGGAGCTTCGGCCGAAACTTTTATTCCATATCTATTACCGCTTTTGAATATCTCAGGTTTTTTAACTTCATAATTTGTAACATCAGGTGTTGAAACACCATATCCAGTTGCTTCAGACATTTTAAGAGCATTGCCGAGGATATCAAATTGTTTTTTTGCTTCGGCAAATTCACTCAAAACTTTGATCAATTGATCCTTATCGGTTATTTCACACCCGACAAGTTCTTTGACGATTCGATCATATAGTTCTTCTTTTATATCGATTGTTATTGTTACAACGCCTGTAGATAAATCGACATCGGTTAAACTGACGTTTGATACGAATTCATTTTCATTTAATGAAGGAAGCAAATTATTTACATCTTTAATCTTATACGCTTCATTCATTTTATCTTCGATGGTTTTATCTAAAGATTGTTTAATGTAATGGTCAGAAGAAAGATTATTAACCCATGTTGGTAGTGCTAAAGCGATGGATGTTATTGGAAATTCTTCTATTCCTTTTTGAAGAACCTCTTTAGATTGTTCTTCTTGAAGGTTTAATACATCAAGCAAAACGACAGGAGCGTTATATTTAGCCTCAAGACTATCTCTGAGTTCGATACTTTCTGGGCTTCCAACAGTGGCGGAATTTAAAATAATAACGAATGGTTTGTTAGTCTTTTTAAGTTCTTCAACCATTTTTTCTTCACTAGAGATGAAGCTCTCTCTTTTTATTTCGCCAAAACTTCCATCACAGGTAACCATTATTCCTATGGTGGAGTGTTCTTTAATTACTTTTTCTGTTCCTATTTTTGCCGCTTCGTCAAAAGGAATTGGATCTGCAAACCATGGGGTCTTGATGAGACGCATTTTGCCATCTTCCATATATCCTTTAGCATCATCGACGATATATCCGACACAATCAATAAGTCTGACATTTACCGAATAACTTTCGTCGATTTTTAAAGGAATTGCTTTTGAAGGGACAAACTTCATTTCTCCTGTAGTGATTGTTTTACCTTGACCAGATGCGGGTAACTCATCTAAAGCTCTTTTCTTGAGTTCTTCATCTTCTATATTTGGTAAAACGCAAAGTTCCATAAATCTTTTAATAAATGTACTTTTACCAACTCTGACAGGACCAACTACACCGAGATAGCAATCACCATCACTCCTATGACCAATTTGACCAATAATATCTATAACGTTCATTATATTCTCTACCTTCCCCTAAATGCATATGCAATGGGTTTAGAGAATATGACTATAATAAATCGGACATGCTATGAGGAATCTTATCCTTTTTAACAGCAGAGATTATTTTTTCCTCTTTTTCCTTACTAACTTCTTTTCCAGCAAGTTTGGCAACATCTTTGATCAATGCACGAAGATTGTCTTCACTTGACAAATCTTGACCAGAAATCTTTTTTGCTAGTTTTAAAATATCTTCTTTACTAACATTAGTTTGTTTTTCAACCTTATCAAATATATTATCGCTCATTTTTTCACCTATTTAATAATATGACCACAAGGTGAAAATGGTTCTTCTATCTTTTTTTAAGTGCATTATGAGTTACTTCAATTTCGTATCGTCTTTTTTTATCGTTGAACATTCTCATCAATTGTATGTACCTCTTATATGTATCTAAATTGCCATAGGTTTCAATTTGAAAGGCGAAGAGGAAACAGTTCTTTTCTAGTTCATCACTGTGTTCTTTTAAATAGCCATTAGTTATTATTTTATTAACAAAATCAGAATAGTTTTTATAGATTACACCTTCATAATTAACATTTGTCACACCAAAAAGAGAAAAGCCTAAGCAAAAGTATGCTAAGTTTTCTTTCTTCTTTGCTAACTTCGTTAGATCTTCTATTTTTTTAAATAGTGAAGGATTGTTTATTTGGTAAGAGTTTATTTTAATATAATGAAGGAGCAATCCTTTAGTTAGCAAATCTTTTAAATACACATCGATTTTTGGTGCGAATTGAATTATCAACTTTCCCAAATCGGTCAAGGAATTAAATTCATAGGTATGATACTTTAAATTTTGATAAGGATTGAAGATGTACGCCAGTCTAAAAAGCAACTCATCTTTATCTAGATTTAAATTGATTAACTTTAAATACTCTTGGTATTTTAGTGCGTCTGAATCTTGAATGAATCTCTTTAGGTCTTCGTTTTCATAAAGCTGAGAAGAGAAGACTTTAGGTTTTAGACATAGATCTTTACCAAGTTGAAATAAATCAAAATAGGTTTTATTATCAATGATTATATTCATTAAAATAGTCCTCCCTTAGTCAGTGCGATAAATATTAAGTAGCAAGAAACGAATAAGGTTAAAAGAATCATTACACCGAAAAATATCGTCTTTAACGCTGAACATATAGTATAGGATTTACTCATTTTATTGTTTATAACTTTGTTGACAAAATCAAAGTCAAGAAATTTATTGTCATAATATGAAAAATCATATATATCATCTTTTAATGTTTTTTTGTTTTCTAAAGCGGTGATGAAGTGTTTTTCTAAGAGTTGGCATTTTTTTTCTAAATATACTAATATAGCCCTATGTCTTATTCTTAAAAAACGACGAGCATAGAATACAGTTTCGTATACACGATTGTGCCAACTAGCAGTAGCGATATATAAACTCAAGTAAATTACTAGTCCGATAAAATAGATGAAAATTATAGAAGAATCAAAGCTACTGAAAGGCTTAGCTATTAATGATTCGTAAAATCTAGGTATGAAAAACAACATGAATAAGAATGCACTGAAGAAAATAGAGCAGAAGAACTCAGCATAGGAGAGAACATTTTTTGCGGTAACTTTTCTTTTTACTAATCTCTCTTTTTTTATTTTTTTCACTTGACTATCGAGCATATCAAATAGTTCTTCTTTATAAGTTTTTACATTCTCCTTAACAGCAAGTTTTTTGTATTCTAAAGAATAGTTACCTTTGTTAATGATACTATTAAATGGAACAAGTTGTCCGTCGAATTTAAAAAGTAGTTCACCAAGGCTCTTTAAGTTTGTCTCTCCTTCTTTTATTATAAATGGGTTTATATAGTATCTTTCATTGCTTTGAGTAGCTAAAAAATAAAGCTTGCTATATTCTTTAATATATTCACTCATGTTTTTAGCATTAAAATTTAAGTTATCAAAATAATACTTCATTTTTTTCGTGCGAATAGTATCAAATTTTGAAGCCTTTTGAATATTTTTTTCATAGTAGTAATAGACTTCTGTCCCTTTAAGGTCTTGGCTAAGCTTATAACTATCTATACTTCCAATATTCTCTGTTAAAGATATAAAGAGCAATAGTTTCTTTTCACTTGTCATAGCATCCACCCATAGAAATAATTAAAATACTTTTCCATAAAACCAGAAGGGATTTCAAAATAATCTTTTGCATATGGAACTATTAAAGTTAGAATGAAAAATAACTGACATAAAAAAGTGAATATAAACACTACATGAAAAACTTTAACTGATAAAGGTTTAAATGAAGGATTTATTCCGACCATAACTCCGTGAAGAATCAACCTTGTGATGATATAAGTTATTGAAAAAAACAAAAAGTAGAGCAATGCTACAAAGCTTTCTAGTGAACGAAGATAAGATGGATATATCCTTATGTGTAGGTCAGTCAAGGCTAATAAAATTTCACCATTATTTAAAAACTTATCAAAACAATAAAGAAGAGCAGTTATTATAAAAGATATAAGTAAACTAATATTTGCTTTGACTAGACGATTAAAACTTGAAAATATCCCGTAAAATGAAAAGCAAATGAAGATACCGATAAATATGATGCTAGCGCTCATTTTTTATCCCCTGAAGAACATCTTCTAAAACTTGTGGAAGTGCTGCACAAAACTCTTTATCACTTAGATATGATAAAAAACCATTTATTTTATAAAATTTAAATGAATGGGAATGTAAGAACTGATTCTTCAACCCGTATATCTGCTCAAATTCAGAGTTGACTTTAAAATTTCCATATTTGCCATCACCGATGATTGGGCAACCGATATTAGCAAAATGAACTCTTAATTGGTGGGTTCTACCAGTTACTAATTCGGCCTCGATTAAAAGATATTTTCCGTACCTCTTAAGGACTTTATATTTTGTCAAAGCCTCTTTTCCACCTTTGATGGTGCTGCAAACATTGACGAGCCCAGTTTTATTATCTTTCTTTAATGGAAGGTCAATAACACCTTCGTTTTTGATACTTTTGTTTTCATATGCTAAAAGTAGATAGGTCTTTTTAATCAACTGTTTATCTTTAAAAAGCTCATACAAGCTTTTCATAGCCATCAAGTTCTTTGCCATGATAACGATTCCTGATGTGTTACGGTCCAAACGATGGGCTGGAGAAGGATTGAATCCATTGAGTTTATTTTCATCGTATTCGCCATTTGCTTGAAGATAGTTAATAAAAATATTCTGTAGAGTTATTCTTTTTTCATGTTCATCACTATGAACAATTAATCCTTTTGGTTTATTAACTATACAAATATTTTGATCTTCATAAATGACATCTAGATTCGGTTTGACCTTTCTAATGACAGGATTAGAATGAAATTTTTCTAGCATGGTATCAGTGATATAAATATTAACTTTATCATCTTCCTTAAGAATGTAGGAAATGTCAACTTTTTTACCATTTACCTTAACATCCTTTTGGCGAAACATTTTATATATAAAAGAAAGAGGAGCTTCATTGAGAAGCTTTCTGACAAATTTATCAGCTCTTTGATTAGAATTTAGTGCATCAATTATTATTTCCATATTTTAATTATACCAAAAGTATTGATTTAGTCATAATATTATTTTTAAAATATTGATTTTCGTGCAAAAGCAACTTTAAAAAAATTAATAGATTGTTTGTAAATAATTTATCATTACTACATCACAATAATTAAAGTTTTGAACACAAAAAGTTTTTATTAATAAAAAAATAATTGACTGTATATTTTTAAGTAGAAAGTATTATTTAAAAATGATACAATTAATATGTAAGAGGATTTATTATGAAACGTAATGTTGACGAAGAAATTGAAAAGTGGATGAAGTGTCCCGATGTTCCTGATGAACTTAAACACGAGATACTCAATATGAGTTCGGAAGAAAAAGAAGATGCATTTGGAACAAATTTAGCATTTGGAACAGCCGGCATGAGAGGAAAAATTGGTGCTGGAAGCAATAGGATGAATAGCATTATTGTTAAAAGAGCGACAATAGGATATAAGATGTCATTTATGCGTTCTAATAGAACAAAGCAATATACTATCGTGATTGCGCACGACAATCGTAAAAATTCAAAGCTATTTGCAGACATAGCGAGAGATGTATTAACCGATTCTAATATAAGAGTAATTTGCTTTGAATCGTTAAGACCAACACCTCTTTTATCATTTGCAATTAGATATTTTAAGGCTAATGGAGGAATTGTTATCACTGCTTCGCATAATCCTAAAGAATATAATGGTTATAAAATCTATGATGCAAAAGGCTGTCAAATAACAGAGAAGAAAGCACGTAAGATTACCGAATGCATTAATAGAAACCCAATCTTGCCACCATTTTATGATGAGTATTCAGAAGAAAAAGGTGAGGTCATCATTGCTAAAGATGATGTTGAAGAAGATTTCTTATATAACTGCAAGAAGTGTCAGTTAAATCGTGGAGAAGAAAAGAATTTAAAAATTGTCTTTACTCCTCAACACGGCACAGGAAGTGTGTTTGGTCCAAGATTATTAGAAGAATGTGGATATAATGTAATTAAAGTTGAAGAACAGATGACTTGTGATCCAGAGTTTTCTAATACTGAATGCGCTAATCCAGAAAAAATTGAGGCTTATACATTAGCATTAAAATATGCGAAAGAAAATGATGCTGATGCGATATTCTCTACCGACCCAGATGCCGATAGAATCGGAGTAATGTATAAGAAAACTCATGGTGAATATGTTTTATTAACTGGAAATGAAATAGGTGTTCTTTTAATTAACTATATTCTTACTGAGAGGAAAAAGAATAATACACTCCCAAAAGAAGGTGGAATTATTTTCCAATCTATTGTTACAAATAGCTTAGGCAGCAGAATAGCAAAAAAATATAATGTATCAACAAAATCATTTTTAACAGGATTTAAGTACATTGGTGAAGCATTATCAGAGCAGGCATATAAATCGATCGATGAATTCATTATGGGATATGAAGAAAGTTGTGGATATCTCATTAAAGACTTCTGCCGTGATAAAGATGCGTTTGAAGCGATGGTTGTTATTGCTGAAATGATTAACCATTATAAAATTGAAAACAAGACTCTCGATGATGTTTTAGAAGAAATATATCAAGAGTTTGGTTATACTGTTAATATCAATAGAGAAATTAATTTTAAGAATATGAATTCTTCTATAGTTTCACAAAAAATGAAATCTCTCAAGGTTACATTACCATTAGAACTTATAGGTCATAAGATAAGTAAAGTAGAGGACTATTTAACATTAAAATCTTATGACTTTACAACCCCAACACCAGTAATTTCAGAAATAGAGAATCTTCCATCAGAAAATGTCTTGAAGTTATTCTTAGACAATAATACACATTGGATTGCTATTAGACCTTCTGGAACAGAACCAAAGATTAAGTTTTATTACGAATGCACTACTGGAAGTAAAGAAGAATCTTTAAGATTGGCTGAAGATCTTAATAATGAAATTCAAAGGTTGTTCAATACTGATTATTTAAATTTAAATTAGTAGTAATTAAAGGCGCTTGAATTATATTTAATTAAGCGCCTTTTTGCGTGTTGCTTTGGTACGAGTTTGGCCAGTTCGGAATGACTAAATTTGAACCGTTTTGAACCTCTCTTAACCAGTAGTTTCCGAGGGTTTGAGTAGTACCCAAATATAACTTTGGCGCGTATTTCGTTGGGCAAGATGATGGGTTGTAATAGTACATTTCATGCCCTTGCAATGGGATGTTGAGAAGAGAAACAACTTCTAACTTGCTATTAGGATTGCTTCCTAGTCCTATTTGTAAAATGCTATATGTATAGGTTGAACTATTCCATGATGAAAATGCATGTAAAGCTCTAGCTGTGAATGCGTATCGGAGTGGTGCGCCTCCACCTCCTATTCCGCCACCTTTGCTCGTCCCTGACGGGTCTCGCTCGGTGGCGGAATAGGAGGTGGGGGTGAGTCTAAAAATTTAAAAAAAGTATTGCAATAGATTTATAAAGATGATATCTTATATAAGATTAGCGCAAACTATACATTTTTTGTGCTAATAAAAGTCGTGGAAGATTAGTAAAAATCGGACCACGCACGGACAAAAATAAGGAGGATGTCACGTGAAAAAAGTTACTAGAGTCATGAAAATCATGGCAATGGGTGGGGCAGCAACCCCAGCTAAACTAGGTCAAAAACTTGGACCTTATGGCATTGGTGCAAAGTTTTGTACTGAGTTTAATGCTAAAACTGCTGACCGCAAGGAAGATTTGGTTCCTTGCATACTCACGATTTATGAAGATAAGTCGTTCGATATTGTCTTAAAGACTTCACCTGTTACTTTCTTGCTTAAGAAAGCTGCAAAGGTTGAAAAGGGAAATAGTTCCATCAAGGATGCACCTATTCATGTTACTAAGGACGATATCAAGAAAATTGCTGAATACAAAATGCCAGAGTTGAATGTTTCTTCTCTTGAAGCTGCAATCACCTGTATTGAAGGAACAGCAAAATCTATGGGAATCGTCATTGATTAAGGAGAATTGAAATGAAAAGTAGAAAATATCAAGAATCCTTGGCTTTGATTGAAAAAGACAAGAGTTACACATATGCTGAAGCTATTGCTTTGGCTAAGAAAACCGCAACAACTAAGTTTGATGGAAGCTTGCAAGTTTCTTTCAACCTCGGTATTGATGCTCGCCAAGCTGATCAACAACTTCGCGGAACCATTTCTTTACCAAATGGAAATGGTAAGTCAAAGAGAATACTTGCTATCACTTCAACAAAAGAAGAAGAAGCTAAGGCTGCTGGTGCTGATTATGTTGGCGGAAAAGAATTGCTTCAAAAGATTTCTTCAGATAACTGGTTTGATTTTGATGTAATCGTTGCTACACCTGAAATGATGGGTGAAATCGGTAAAATGGGTCGTGTTTTAGGTCCTAAAGGATTGATGCCTAACCCAAAAACTGGAACAGTTACAATGAACATTGGCGAAGCTGTTAAAGAAATCAAGAATGGTAAAATCGAATATCGTACTGATAAGGCTGGAAACCTTCATGTTATGTTTGGTAAAGTTAGCTTTGCAGATGAGAAGCTTGTTGAAAATCTTCGTACAGTAATCGATACTATTATTCGTGTCAAACCTGTTGCCTGTAAAGGTACTTATATTAAAAACGCTGCTATCCATTCAACAATGGGTCCTGCAGTTAAACTCGCAATCTAATTACGGGTTTTTAAAAAGGGTTAATCAATATACCAAAGAAAGCAACCGCGAGAGCTTAATTTGTTGCCTAGGTGTTGTTATATAAAAGTATATTGTTGCCAATAAATGCTTGTTAGGAGGTTAATATGAATGAACAAGTTTTAACCGCCAAAAAGGCTGTAGTCGCTGAACTTAGCAAACGTTTAAGTGAAAGTGGTGCTTCAATTGTAGTCGGCTATCAAGGCTTGACTGTCAAGGAGATGAATTCTCTCCGTTCTGCACTTAAAGAAGTTGGTGCAAAACTTGAAGTTCACAAGAACACTTTGATGCGTTTCGCTGTTAATTCTGATGAACACAGCTCACTCAATGCTTTATTGAAAGGACAAAATGCCTTAGTCACATCAAGTGATTCTATTGCTGCATTACCTGTTTTATTCAAATTTGCAAAGAGTAATAAGGCGCTCGTCGTTAAGGGTGGAGTCGTTGAAAAGTCCTATATGGACATTGAACAACTTCAAGGCCTTGCAAAAGTTGGATCAAGAGAAGGAGCACTTTCAATGCTTTTGTCAGTGTTACAAGCTCCAATCCGCAATCTCGCTGTCGACTTAAAGTCTATTAGCGAAGCCAGAAATTAATGATTATAGGAGGAATTTAAAATGGCAAAACTTACAAAAGAAGAATTCATTTCCGCAATTGAAGAAATGACAACTGTTGAACTCATGGATTTAGTTCACGCTATCGAAGAAAAATTCGGTGTTAGCGCTGCTGTTGCAGTTGCTGCAGCTGGTCCAGTTGAAGAAGTTAAAGAAGAAGGACCAAGCGAAGTTACTTTAACACTTACATCATTTGGTTCAGCCAAAGTTGCAGTCATCAAGGCTGTTCAAGCTATCTTAGGTGTCGGTTTAATGGATGCTAAAAAGATTGTTGATGCTGTTCCAAGCACAATTAAAGAAAAAATCAGTCCTACTGAAGCAGAAACCTATAAGAAACAATTGGTTGATGCTGGCGCTGAAGTCGAAATTAAATAAATTTCCGCTAGTTTATGTTGTTAAAACCCACCGTTTTTTGGCGGCGGGTTTTAACGCTTTTATAAACATATACCTAATCGGTCGTAGATTTACGATAATGCGTCGTTTCATTTAAAAAACGATAGAAAATATGAGGTAATAAAATGAAAGAACAAGAACGGAAATATCTAAACAATAATCGTGTAGATTATTCTAGAATTAGTGGATCATTAGATCTTCCATATTTATGTGAGATTCAAACTAAATCTTTTGATTGGTTTAAGCATCAAGGAGTTAATGAAGTCTTTGAAGAATATTTCCCAATGGAAGATGTTAAGCAAACTGTTAGTTTGAATTTTGAAGGAGCTCATTTTAGTCAACCTAAGCATGAAGCTTTTGAATGTAAGAGTTCAAACCTTACATATTCTGCATCATTGTGGGCAAAACTTTCTCTTCACTACAAGGATGGTACCATTGAAGAAAGTGAAAATGAAGTATTCATGGGTGATTTCCCAATGATGACTGACGCTGGAACATTTATTATTAATGGTTCTGAGCGTGTTATAGTTTCTCAGATCGTTCGTTCACCTGGTGCCTATATATCCAAAACTATGGATAAATCAGGTAAATATATTTTTGGTGCGGACATCATCCCAGCACGTGGTACTTGGCTCGAATATGAATCCGATGTCAAGGATCAATTATCAGTTCGTATCGATAAACAAAGAAAGGTTTCGTCAATTGTCTTGCTCAGAGCACTAGGATTATGTGAAGACTTAGACATTTATAATTTATTTGGAACCAATGAAATATTAGTTGATGCGGTTAAAAAATCTCCAGCTGCTGAAGCAAACGGAGATATAAGAAATGTAATAAAGAGCGCTGTATTAGAAGTTTATTCTAAACTCCGTCCAGGTGAACCAGTTTCACTTGTCAACGCTTCTTCATTCATTCATCAACGTTTCTTTGATCATCGTCGTTATGATCTTGGACCTGCTGGACGTTTTAAGTTAAGTAAAAAATTAGGTATTTACAATCGTTTACCAAATGTTATATTGGCTGAAGACTTGATTTCTGCTGATGGAGAAATTCGCTTTGAAAAAGGACAAAGACTTACTAAAGAAGATGTCAATGAATTAATGAAAGAGCATTTCTTTGAAAATGGTGCACATGTCACAACCTTTAATGTAAATACTGATTTAGATAATCATAGCGTTGTCAATAAAGTTATGGTTTATACCGATGATAGTATGTTGAAAACAACTAGCGTTGTTGGTACAGACTTGAACTTATCTGATGTTGATCACGTTACTGCAAGTGATATCGTCGCTTGCTTCTCCTACTTCTTAAATATTATGGAAGGAATTGGTGAAGTTGATGATATCGACCATTTGGGTAATAGACGTGTTAAGTGCGTTGGTGAACTTATCCAAGGTCAATTCCGTCAAGGACTTGCAAGAATGGAAAAATCTATTAGAGATAGAATGTCAGTTACCGACATATCTCAATTTAATTTCCAGTCATTAGTTAATATTAAACCTTTAACATCTGTTGTTAAAGAGTTCTTTAATTCATCTCAATTGTCTCAATTCATGGATCAAGTTAACCCATTAGCTGAATTAACTAACAAAAGAAGAATTTCAGCCCTTGGACCTGGAGGTTTGAGCCGTGATCGTGCTTCATTTGAAGTTCGTGACGTTCACTATTCTCACTATGGTAGAATATGTCCTATTGAAACTCCTGAAGGTCAAAATATCGGTCTTATCAACAACTTAGCATCTTATGCTAAGATCAATGAATATGGATTTATTGAGACTCCATATCGTAAAGTTGTCGATTCAGTTGTTACTGATGAAACTCAGTACTTAAGTGCTGATCAAGAAAGAAATCACGTTATTGCTCAGGCTAACGTCAATCTTTCTAACGATAATAGAATATTAGATGAAAAAGTCATCGCTCGTTATAATGGTGAAAACATTTTAGCTAATAGAGAAGATGTCGATTATATCGATGTTTCACCTAAACAAATCGTCTCTATTGCTTCTGCCTGTATCCCATTCCTTGAAAACGATGATACAACTCGTGCATTGATGGGTGCTAACATGCAACGTCAAGCACTTCCGCTTTTAAGACCACATGCTCCATATGTTGGAACTGGTTTAGAGAGCAAGATTGCCCATGACTCTGGTTCAGCATTAGTCTGTGATCAAGATGGTGTTGTCTCTTACCTCGATTCAAAAAGAATTGTTGTCGAGCATAATGATGGAACAACTTCTACTTATGAGCTTAAGAAATTCACACGTGCTAACCAAGGTACATGTATCAATCAAAAACCAATCGTTAGTTTAAATCAAAGTGTTAAAGCTGGTCAGATATTGGCAGATGGTCCAGCAATGGATAATGGTGATTTAGCCTTAGGACAAAATGTTACAATCGCATTTATGACTTGGAATGGTTATAACTACGAAGATGCTGTCATCATGAGTGAAAGACTTGTCAAAGATGATGTTTATACAACATTGCATATTGAAGAGTATTCATTAGATCGCCGTACAACTAAACTTGGTGAAGAAGTATTTACTGCTGAAGTACCTAATGCTCCAGAAGAATTGAAGCGTTTCTTAGATAAAGACGGTATCATTATTCCTGGTGCTGAAGTTAAAGAGGGTGATATTTTGGTTGGTAAAACAACTCCAAAAGCAGGTTCTGAACCATCACCAGAAGAAAAACTTCTCCAAGCTGTCTTTAACGATAAACCAAAAGATGGTCGTGATACATCATTAAAAGTTCCACATGGTGGATCTGGTATTGTTTTAGATGTCAAACGTTTCTCACGTGAAAATGGTGATGAATTACCACCTAACGTTTTAGAAACTGTTAAAGTTTATGTTATTCAAAAACGTAAGATATCTGAGGGTGATAAGATGTCAGGACGTCATGGTAATAAGGGTGTTATTTCTCGTATATTACCAGTTGAAGACATGCCATTCTTACCTGATGGAACACCTGTTGATATCATGTTAAACCCACTTGGTGTCCCTTCACGTATGAACATCGGTCAAATCCTTGAAGTTCATTTAGGTATGGCTTGTAAAAAGCTCGGTGGACTTAAGATTGCAACTCCTGTCTTTGATGGTATTTCAAATGAAGAAATACTTTCATTGATGGAAGAAGCTAAGATGGCAAAAGATGGAAAGACTGTCTTATATGATGGCCGTACAGGTGAAAGATTCGACTCCCGCATTAATGTCGGTGTCATGTACATGATTAAACTTGTCCACATGGTCGATGATAAGTTACATGCTAGATCGATTGGACCATATTCACTAGTCACACAACAACCATTAGGTGGTAAAGCACAAAACGGTGGACAAAGATTTGGTGAAATGGAAGTTTGGGCACTTGAAGCATATGGTGCATCACACACACTTCAAGAAGTTTTAACAATCAAATCCGACGATATGGTTGGTCGTAACAAATGTTATGATGCCATATTAAAGAATAAACCTATTCCAAAGCCTGGAATGCCAGAATCATTCCGTGTTTTAGTTAAGGAACTTCAAGCACTTGTTATTGATGTTTCATTATATGATCATGATGGCAAGGAAATTGATTTAAATACAATCTCTGCTGAAAATGAAAAAGAAGAGAGAAGACTTCATAACGAGATTCGTGACTTCTCAGCCAGTGAAAGTGATATTGAAGATGATACACCTTCATTAGATGATTATGCCACTGACGATTCTACATTTGAGGACCTCAAGGAGAATAGTGAGTATTTAGATTCAATTGATTTCTCTTCGGATGCTAGTGACGAAGATTAAGGAGGTTAAATATGTTTGAATTAAACAAATTAAATAAGATTAAAGTAGGTTTAGCCTCACCAGAAAAAATTCGTTCCTGGTCAAGGGGTGAAGTTACAAAACCTGAAACGATTAACTATCGTTCACAAAAGCCTGAACCAGATGGTTTATTCTGTGAAAGAATATTTGGTCCAAGCAAGGACTATGAATGTCATTGTGGAAAGTACCGCAAGGCAAGATATCAGGGTATCGTATGTGAAAAATGTGGTGTTGAAATCACATCAAAAGCAGTCAGAAGAGAGAGAATGGGCCACATTGAACTCGCTTCTCCTTGTGCACATATTTGGTATTTAAAAGGTATTCCATCACGCATGGGTTTACTTTTAGATATTAACCCAAAACAATTAGATGAAGTTGTTTACTTTGTTTCCCATATTGTTTTGAATCCTGGTATTTCTAAAACTTTAAAATATCGTGAAGTTTTAGATGATAAAACAGCACGTAGTGAGTTCTCAATTGTCATTCAAGACCTTATCGATGCAAATGTGCTTCAAGAAGGCACAAAAGATTATGAAGAAGGTCTTCGTTATCAAGAACAATTAAGCAGAACTAAAGATCCATTTGATTTCTTGAGTGTCAGTAGTTTTATTTCACGCTTTACTTATGCTGAATTTGGCATGGGTGCTGAAGCTGTTCAAAGATTGCTTGAAGAAGTTAATCTTGAAGAAGAATTCAACAATATTCAGGCTGAATTAAAGTTAACACAAGGTGCAAAGAATCAAAAAAGACAAAAACTTATTAAAAGACTTGAAGTTGTTGAGTCATTTAGAAACTCATCAAACAAGCCTGAATGGATGATTATAACTGCACTTCCAGTCATTCCACCAGATTTAAGACCTATGTTACAGCTTGATGGTGGTAGATTTGCCGCCTCTGATTTAAACGACCTTTATCGTCGTGTAATAACTCGTAACACTCGTTTAAAGAAGATGATTGAGCTCAAGTGTCCTTCTGTCATTCTCATCAATGAAAAGAGAATGTTACAAGAAGCAGTTGATGCTTTAATTGATAATGGTAGAAGAACTAAGGCAGTAAATGGTGCAGGTGGTCGACCACTTAAGTCACTTTCTTCATCACTTAAGGGTAAATCCGGAAGATTTAGACAAAACCTTTTAGGTAAACGTGTTGACTTCTCTGGACGTTCAGTTATTGCTGTTGGACCAACTTTGAAGATGAATGAGTGTGGTATTCCACGTGAAATGGCTATCCAACTCTTCAGACCATTTATCGCATCAAAACTTATCCGTGAATATGGAATTCCTTCTCATAAAGTTGCAGATCAAATGATCAACACTTATGATGAAAAAGTATTTGATGTCATTGAAGAAATAATAACTCAACATCCAGTTTTATTAAACCGTGCACCAACGCTTCACCGTTTAGGTATTCAAGCGTTTAAACCAAAACTTGTTGAAGGACGTGCAATAAGATTGCATCCTTTGGTTTGTACTGGATTTAACGCTGACTTTGATGGTGACCAGATGGCTGTTCACGTTCCTCTTTCAAGCTTAGCTCAAAGAGAAGCGTATGGTTTAATGATGGCAAACCATAACATCTTAGGACCTAAGGATGGAAAACCAATTTGTATTCCATCACAAGATATGGTCTTAGGTAACTACTACTTAACTCTTGAGACAAATGTCGAAGGATTTAAGAAATCAGCTGAACATTATCGTGAATTAGATGATATTGAAGCTGCTGAAGAATATGAATTATATGCTCAATGTGAAGGTAAAGTTTTTGCAAATTACGATGAAGTAATGAGAGCTTACCAAACAAGACAAATTCATTTACAAAACCGTATTGCAATTCGTGGTTCTTCTTTAAACAAGACCTGCTTTACACAAGAACAGATGGATTCATATTTAATAACTACCGTTGGTAAATTAATATTTAACTCAATTTACCCAGAAGATTTCCCATATATCAATGATACATCAAGTGCTAACCTTGAAAGCACACTTGATGAATTCTTCGTTCCAAAAGGAACTGATATTAAAGGTTATCTTTCTACACTCCCACTTCGTAGCCCAATCGCTAAAAAGCATATTGCAAACATAATCAATAACTTATTCCATAGATATGGTGCAGATACTACTGCTAAAATCTTGGATGATATTAAGAATTTGGGATTTGTTTATTCAACAGTCTCTGGTATCACTGTTGCTATTTCTGATATCGTTCCACTTGAAGGAAAGAAAGAATTAGTCGAAGAAGGTGATAAACAGGTTGAACAAGTTCAAGAGTTCTTTGAAGAAGGTCTTTTAACAGACCAAGAAAGACATCAACGTGTCGTCGATATATGGACTGGAGTATTAGGCGGAGTTCGTAAACTATTAAATAAGAAGATGAAAGAAGACGATAGAAATCCAATCTTCATGATGTCAGAGTCTGGAGCTCGTGGTTCTGCTTCTAACTTCTTACAATTAGTTGGTATGCGTGGCTTGATGTCTAATCCAGCAGGTGAAGCTATTGAAATTCCAATTAAATCCTGTTTCCGTGATGGACTTTCAGTCTCCGAGTTCTTTATTGCAACTCACGGTGCCAGAAAAGGTGGTGCTGATACAGCATTAAAGACAGCCGACTCTGGTTATTTAACTCGTCGTCTTGTCGATGTTTCTCATGATGTTATTGTCAGAGAAGAAGATTGTGGAAGTGACCATGGATTTGTAGTTTCTGCAATAATTGACAAGAAAGAAGATACAGTTATCGTTCCATTAGCAGATAGATTAATAGGAAGATTTACTTGTCATGAAGTTATTGATCCAAGAACTAATGAAGTTCTTGTTCCATCAAATACTTTAATAACAGAAGCATTAGCAAAGACCATTGTCGATGCTGGTATTGAACAAGTTGAAATCAGATCATTATTCTCTTGCGAAACAAAAGATGGTGTATGTGTTCACTGTTATGGTCGCAATCTTGCAACTGGTGATATGGTCAAGGTTGGTGATGCAGTTGGTATTATGGCCGCTCAATCAATCGGTGAACCAGGTACACAGTTAACCATGAAAACCTTCCATACTGGTGGTGTTGCTGGTAGCGATATTACTCAAGGTCTTCCACGTGTTCAAGAACTTCTTGAAGCTAGAAATCCTAAGGGTGAATCCTTAATCAGCCAAATTGAAGGTGAAGTTGTCGAAATAGTCGACAGCAACGAACGTTATTCCATTACGATTAGAAATGAACTTGAGGAAAAGAGTTATCTTACAAACTTTGGTGCAAGACTTACAGTTGCTAAGGGTGATCATGTTGTAAATGGTCAACAGTTAACTGAAGGTGCTATCAATCCAAAGCAATTACTCGAGGTCTCTGACATCAATTCAGTTGAAAACTATTTGTTAGCTGAAGTTCAAAAGGTTTATCGTTCACAAGGTATTACAATTTCTGATAAACATATTGAAGTTATTGTCCGTCAAATGATGCGCAAAATGCTTGTCATTGAAGGTGGTGACACATCAATGCTTCCTGGTCAAAAAGTTGATATCGTCAACTTTACCAAAGGAAATGAAGAAGTTATGCGCAAAGGACTTCGTCCAGCAATGGCACGTCCGTTATTACTTGGTATCACTAAAGCTGCACTTGATACGAATTCATTCTTATCATCTGCTTCATTCCAAGAGACTACTAAGGTATTAACTGATGCTGCAATTAAAGGAAAAGTCGATTACCTCCATGGCTTAAAAGAAAATGTCATGATTGGAAAACTTATTCCTGCTGGTACTGGACTTGATCCAGATATGTATGACGATTCCCAATTTGATTTAGAAGAGTCTGAAGAGAGTTTAGATTAATATAATAAAAAACTGTGAACTTAATTGTTCGCAGTTTTTTATTTGATTAGAAATAACTAGTAATTTTTTTGTTTCTATTTAGGTAAACAAAAACTAGCAAACAGAAGTTTGCTAGTTTCTAATTTTTTTAATTAGTTTTTGCTATTTGCTGCAATTATCAATAAGACTCTAATGAAGATAAGAATGAAGTCTGAATATAAACGATATGCGCAATAAATAGCAAGACTATTGTTTAAATATCCGTCCTGAACATTTACAACTCTAATGATGAATGCAGTATCAATAACTACAAATAGTAATGAAATAGCAAGCATCGCGAATGTTGAAATCCAGTAGAGCATCTCATTAAATAAGAAAAGATTTACTAAAGATATTATTAATGAAGAAAACAATAATGATAGAATGACGAGATAAATATTTTTAATTCTATTCTTTAATAGTGCACCAAATATACCCATTAAGAACATAACTCCGCCAGTGATTAAGAATGCATATAGGCTAGTTTCTAATCCGACAAAGGATAATGCTGATGATAGTAATATTCCAAATGCTACCGAATATAGTGTAAAGCAAATTATCGATGCTGTAGACTTTTCTTTCATAAATCTAAGGTTAATTACTAATGAAAGAACTATTGATGCAATGGCGCTAGCAACAACTAAGATGGTATAACATGATACCATTGATTCATTATTTGTTCCGTAGATAGCTTGCAAGATATAGGGGAGACCAAATCCAACAATACCTGTAATTAAGATTCCTAAACCAAACCACAGATAAATTTTTGCGTAGGAGATTCCCTTCCTACTTACAGCATTAGACTGTTTTTCTTCTTCTGTATAAAATTCCATATTATCACCTCACAACCTTATTATAAGTTAAACTATGCAAAATAGAAATAGAAATATACTTACAAATTAAAGAAAATGTAAGTATTATTGATAAAACTGTTTAAAAACTATAAATTGCAGCACACTTTTCTTGAGGTGAAATATGAAAAAAGTTATCTTATCAATGTCTTTATTATCATCAATTGTAGGTGTTGGCTATTCATTACCGGAGGATGAATTGTTTAAATATGAATATGAGGTTAGAGCATCAAGCAATAGTTTTAATGACCAAATGATGCTTTATACATATAAAAAGTTTTTGATTTCGACTTTTGAAAAATTAATATTTGATGTTGGAGAAGAGAATCATTTTGATGTATTAAAGAAAAATCTTGATTTATTTGATATTGAGAATAAGTGCAGTGCATACATAAAATATGGCACATTGGTTTTAGTCGTTGGTGCAGGACTTGGTCCAAGCATAAGAGGAAGATTGAGAAAAAATATTTGTGATGAAGATCCAGTTGATACTCGTTTCTTTATTTTTGATATATTCGGTAAATAATTTACTCGCCCCCACCAGCGCCTACCCCGCCGAGGGAATCGCCCCTGGCGATGACCGAGGTGGGGTAGGCGCCGGCGGAGCCGTGCCCACCCGTTACCAAGTAACAGCTCGTTCGAAGCTAAGTTTTAGTCCATGGTTTGAGTCACCATACTCTTATAGCATTTTACAGCTTCAAATAGGAGACAACCCATTAAGTAATTTACAAGTTGTTTCTTCGTTAAAT
>ERZ777305.1788-NODE-1788-length-22172-cov-10.969978_pt1 | contig 22172 bp, 17 predicted proteins | sample MGYA00374965_ERZ777305 | MGnify/ENA primary metagenome ERZ777305 (study PRJEB29328, sample SAMD00013331) | mouse gut metagenome | study: EMG produced TPA metagenomics assembly of the Metagenome analysis of fecal microbiota from mouse which was promoted... | reverse complement strand
CTTCTTCATTTATAGCAATTTAGCTAAAAGATACGCCACCGGGAATTTAACATTCATTATTAAACACCCTCTAAGTTTCGCAAATGTACGAATATTTTTTGAAATCCAAAATGTTTTTCTGTATCATCTCCCCGTTATGCTGCTTGTGTGTCTGAAACATTTGGCGCTTTATTTGTTTGGTATATATAAACTTTGTTGTGATTCTATGAAAAGTTCTGAAGAAAGGCCACGCCCCGAAACCTCAGTGCATTATCCGGCGCTGGTGATATTTTCTGCAATCATAGCCGGCGGACTGCTGTACGGGCTTTTGTCGAAGACTCCCGAGGAGGCCGGACTTGAGGCAACCGGGCAGGATTGGGATATTGGTCTTGTCGATACTGTGAACATGGTGCTCGACGACGGTTCGGTTTACGAGGGTACTGTCATAGCAGGTTCGTCGACTCCGCACGGCCACGGTATTCTGGCCCGCGACAGTGTGTACTACGAGGGCGACTGGCAATATGGCGCCCTGATGTGGGGGCGCCGCAGCAGCGAGGATGCTGTGTATACGGGGTGTTTCGACGACCGTTTGCGGAGCCATGGCTACGGTATTGTCGACTATTCGCGAAGCTATATCGAAAGCCGGCAGGACAGAGTTGCCCCGGGGGCGGATGTGATTCGCCATTATGCCGGGAACTGGAATCACGATGTGATGGACGGTCTGGGGCGTGCATTCATGGCCGACGGCTCGCAGCGGTTCGGTACTTTTAAGAACGGAGTGTTCCAGCCTGTCGAAGGTGCGGCATACAATGTCGGTGACCGGGTGTACGGCATAGACCTTTCGCATCACAACCGCGATATCGACTGGGCCAACCTGGCTCTTTACTGCGATGCCAAAGGCAATGTATTCCATAAGTCGCCCGGCACGCGCCGATATATGCAGCCGGTTTCGTTTGTGTACATGAAAGCTACCGAAGGGGCCAATCATGTGGATACGACCTATGCGCGCCGAGCCCTCGAGGCCGACCGGCACGGCATAGCCAAAGGAGCATACCACTTCCTGCGCCTGGGCTCGCCGATTAACGAGCAGGTGCGGAATTTTGTGCAGACAGTCAACTGGCAGCCCGGCGACATGCCTCCGGCCCTGGATGTGGAGATACCGGCCGAACTGCGCAAGTACGGCACTTCAGGCGTGTTCGAGTGGCTCGAGGCTGTGGAGAACGAACTCGGGGTCAGGCCAATTATATACACCGGCGACAATATCCGGGCGAAGTATCTGGCCAAAGACCCGCGTTTTTCCAAGTATGAGTGCTGGATTGCCCGATATAATCCGAAAGGCCCCGACAGCGACAACTGGCAGATATGGCAGATGTCGGACCGCGGGCGCGGTACGGGGCATTCGGGTAATATCGATATAAATCTGTTTGGCGGCAGCCACCAGGACTTCAACAACTACCGACGCGATGTAGCCCTGCGCTGAACTTCCAAGACACATATTAATTAATGTAATAATATATTCAATATGGAATACGACAATATCAAAGGTATAATATTCGACTACGACGGCACTGTGGATATACGCGGCGACCGCTGGGCCGAAGTAATGCTCGACGCCTTCCGCAGCAACGGCATAGAGCTGAGTCTGCCTGCGCTGAAACATACCGCCGAGGCTGTAGGCACATATCTGATTAGCGACGATCTCATACAGCCTACCGATGATTTCACGGCAATGATGCGCACCTGCGCACGGCTGATGTTGCAGCGCTTGTCCGACAACTATCAGATTGGCTCGCGTTTTACCGATACTTCTGCTACGGCCGACGCCATAGCCCGGTACTGCCTGAGCTATATGAACGCAGTGTTCGAAGTCGACAGGCCTGTGATAGGCGCTCTCGCCGACCGCTTCCGGCTGGTGCTGGTAAGCCGGTACTACCCCAACTTCGGCGCCATGCTCGACGAGTTCGGCCTCTCGCAGTACTTCCGGCAGATAATACAGAGCCGCCATACGGGTACAGATGCCGGCGACGGCGATATCATACTCCGTGGGGTCGAGGCACTTGGCCTGCCTGCCGCCGAGATACTGGTGATAGGCGGCAGTCTGCGCAGCGACATAGGTCCGGCTCTGGCTCATGGCTGCCGCGCACTGTGGATAGCCGACAAGAGCCGCGCCGGCGAAGCTCCCGACGGAGTGGCGCTCGCCGGTAGCCTGAGGGCAGCGCTGAAACTGATTTAGCGACAAATCACCCTTTACAAAACTTTACATATCATAGCCAGTCTTCCTGTTAAATTAACCTAAATATACAATTTAGCTATAGTATTAAGATAATTTTGCAAATATTTAGTTTGTTTATACTAATTATATTTTTACAATTGAGAAAACATTTATACTTTTGCAGACAAACTACAAGAAGGCCTCTGCAACGAGGCCTTGTTTAACCTTGAAAAAAACAAAAATAAATAACCATCAAACTTCTTGCATTATGAGCAAAAGCAATGTAAAACCTGCAGAAGGTAAGCTTGGTGTTATGGTAGTAGGCCTCGGCGCCGTTACCACCACCTTTATGACCGGTGTACTTATGGCCCGCAAAGGTCTGACCAAGCCTGTCGGCAGCATGTGTATGTACGACAAAATCCGTGTAGGTGAAGGAGAAGACAAAAAGTATCTGAAATATAAAGACATCGTTCCTATCGCTGACCTGAACGACATTGAGTTCGCAGCATGGGACGTTTATCCCGCCAACGCATACGAGTCGGCTATCAACGCCGAAGTTCTCAAGGAAAAGGACATCAACCCCGTACGCGAGGAACTCGAAGCCATCAAGCCCCTCAAGGCAGCTTTTGACCACAACTACGCCAAGCGCCTCGACGGTGACAACGTAATGACCGGCAAGACCCGCTGGGAAATGGTTGAAGCTCTCCGCGAAGACATCCGCAAGTTCAAGACCGAAAAGAACCTCAACCGCGTGGTTGTGCTCTGGGCCGCTTCTACCGAAGTTTATGTTCCCGTAAACGAAAAGGTACACTATCACCTGGCCGACCTCGAGGCTGCCATGAAGGCTGACGACAAGGAACACGTTGCACCCTCGATGTGCTACGCTTACGCAGCTCTGGTTGAAGGCGCTCCCTTCATCATGGGTGCCCCCAACACCACCGTTGACTTCCCCGCAATGTGGGAACTCGCCGAAAAAACCGGCATGCCCATCGCAGGCAAGGACTTCAAGACCGGCCAGACACTCGTTAAGTCGGGCTTCGCTCCTATCATCGGCACCCGTTGCCTCGGTCTTTCGGGCTGGTTCTCTACCAACATCCTCGGTAACCGCGACGGTCTGGTTCTCGACGAACCCGCCAACTTCCGCACCAAGGAAGTCAGCAAGCTGTCGACTCTCGAATCAATTCTCGTTCCCGAAGAGCAGCCCGACCTGTACACCAATTACTTCCACAAAGTGCGCATCAACTACTATCCCCCGCGCAACGACAACAAGGAAGGCTGGGACAACATCGACATCTTCGGCTGGATGGGCTACCCCATGCAGATTAAGATTAACTTCCTCTGCCGCGACTCTATTCTCGCCGCTCCTCTGTGCCTCGACCTCGTACTCCTGAGCGACCTCGCTGCCCGCGCAGGCCGTCACGGCATCCAGCGCTTCCTCAGCTTCTTCCTTAAGAGCCCGATGCACGACTACACCAAGAACGAAGTGCCTGTAAACCACCTCTTCCAGCAGTATGTAATGCTGAAGAACGCTATCCGCGAAATGGGAGGCTACAAGGCCGACGAAACCATCGACTAATTCTCGATACCGAAAATACGACGATAGCCTCGGGTTCGCCCGGGGCTATTTTTGTAGGGACAAGTCTTAGAGAATGTCCGGATTTAGGTTAAATTCAAGCAAATCCATACAGCTTTCCTTGCATGCCGTGTTTTCATTAATCAGACAGAGATATGACAAATCCGATATTTCAGCGCAGCGAACTGCTGCTTGGCTCTGAGTGCATGCAGCGTCTGGCACACTGCCGGGTAATAGTGTTCGGAGTAGGCGGCGTAGGCTCGTGGTGCGTCGAGGCGCTGGCCCGCAGCGGAGTAGGGCATATAACCATGGTCGACTCCGATTGTGTGGCGGTCAGCAATATCAACCGCCAGCTTCCGGCCCTTGCCGATACCGTGGGGCGCCCCAAGGTTGAAGTGATGCGCGAACGGCTGCTGCAGATAAATCCGCAGATAGAGGCCGAGGCCGTTTGCTGTCTGTATAACGAAGAAACCGCCGGAGATTTCGACCTCGACAGTTACGACTATGTGATTGACGCCATCGATACACTCGACTGCAAGGCGCGCCTGATACAGCATGCGCTGCGCAGCCGCTGTACCCTGTTCTCGTCGATGGGTGCGGCGTTGAAAATGCACATCACGCAGATAGCCGTGGCGAACTTCGACAAAGTCCTGGGCTGCCCGCTGGCCAGGGCATTGCGTCAGAAATTCAAACGAGCCGGCACTATGCCACGTCGTAAATTCAAATGCGTGTATTCGCCCGAACTGCTTAAAAACCGCGAAGAAAGCGTAGCCTCGGCCGAAGGCGGTCAGGCAGCCGAAATCAAAAGCCGCAGCCGCAGCAACGGCACTCTTATGCACGCCGTGGCCACGTTCGGTCTGATGCTCGCCGGCCTGGTGATAGAAGAAGAGGTTCAGGAAATGTGACAGAACGGCTACAAGTTTGGTAGATTCGCGCTAAAGTCCTATCTTTGTAAGAATCATAATTTTCAGCGTGGAACTGGACCGTACATTAACCATCTACAAGGCTTCGGCGGGGTCGGGGAAGACTTACACTCTGGCTCTTGAATATATAAAGCTGCTGCTCGGCGTCAAAAATGTCGAGACAGGCAGCTATAGTCTTAACGATGAAAAATACTGCGGCCGACGCCTTAGGAACCGCCACCGCCATATCCTGGCCATAACCTTCACCAACAAGGCTACCGCCGAGATGAAGGAGCGCATCGTAAAGCAGCTGAACTCGCTGGCTGTGATGCCTGCTCCCGGAGCGAAGGATGCCGACTATGCCCCGGCCCTCACGGCAGCATTCGGCTGCACTCGGGCCGAACTGTGCCGGGCCGCTTCAATGGCCATGGACGAGTTGCTGTACGACTACAGTGGGTTCAATGTCAGCACCATCGACTCGTTTTTTCAACTGGTACTGCGCGAGTTCGCGCGAGAGGTCGACCGGCAGGGCGATTTCGAAGTCGAACTCGACGACAGAGCCGTGGTGAGCAACGGAGTGTCGATGATGCTCGACGACCTCAACTACGGAAATCCGCCCAACGGACCCCGCATGCAGCGCTGGATATACGACTACATGCTCAACCGCATACGCGAATCGGGCAAACACTATATGCTCGACCGTGGCTCCGGCGTATTCGCCTCGCTGGTCGACTTCGTGTGCCAATCGTGCAGCGAGGACTACAAGGAATATGCCCTGAAGCTGCAGAACTATCTCAGTGTGCCCGGAAATACACATACATTCCGCGCAGCGATTGCCCGGCGAATCGACGATGCCGCTCACGAACTGCAGAAAGCGGCGCGCGACGTAAAGGCAGCCCTCAGTCAGGCCGAATGTAAAGAAGAGAAGCTCAACCGCTTTCTGCTCAATTATGTCGAGGAGGCAGTCAACGGCAAGGAGCCGTCGGACGATTCGTTGGGCACCAAGGTAATGCAGTCGCTCATTGACGGAAGCTATACCGACGAGAAGATATATGCCAAGGGCAAATGCACCACAGGCAGCGGCAAAAACAAAATTACGGTTTATCCGCCCTCGGAAGTGGCCTCGGCCCTGGAGGTATTTGCATGCGCCTACGAAAAGATGTGTGTGGAGCGCGCGGTATGCCGCCCCACACTTCAGGCTGTCGACAATCTGGAATTTCTCGGTTTTGTGATGAATTACATCGAGCAGTTCCGCCGCGAAAACAACGTGATACTGCTCAGTGATACCAACGACCTGCTGTCGCGCATAATATCCGACGACGACGCCCCCTTTATATACGAGCGTCTGGGCATGTTTCTGCACCACTACCTTATCGACGAGTTTCAGGACACCTCGCGCATGCAGTGGAAAAACCTGCGTCCGCTGGTGGCAGTGGGCGTCCACGACCGTCACGACAGCCTGATAATAGGCGACGAAAAGCAGGCCATATACCGCTTCCGAAACTCCGACTCGTCGATGCTGCACAGCACGGTTTCGGAAGTGGACTTTCCCGGACGCAACCGAGTGAAAGGCGATGCCCCCGGCGACAACACCAACCGCCGCAGCGCCCCCGATATGGTACGCTTCAACAATACCCTGTTCGACCGCATGGCAGTCGCTCTGGGGGTATCGGGCTTTGAAAATGTGGTGCAGACCCTGCCCCCGTGCAATGGCCATGAAGACAGCGCCTACATACGGTTTTCCAAAGTGTCGGACACCGACGAGGCCCTTGCCGATATGGCCGCACACATGCTGCGCCAGCATGAGGCCGGCTACCAGTGGCGCGACATTGCCGTGCTGGTGCGCGGTGCCGCCGAGGCCACGAAAGTGGTGGAATTCCTGCGGGCTCAGCATCCCGAGATAAGCGTCCTCTCCGAAGAGGCATTGTATCTGCACAACTCCACATCGGTAAAACTTATAATAGGCATGCTCAAGCTGCTCGACCGCTCGTATACCGACGAAAACGGCAGTACCGGCAACAGCACTATCAGCGACACCATGGCCATGATAAGCCGCTTCGACTATTATATGTTGGAGGGGGCCTCGGCCGTCGAGGCGCTGAGTGCCGCCCTGGGCGATGTAAACAGCTCGGAAGCGGTGTCGAAGGCGGTGAGCCACTTGCGCTCGCTGCACGCATCGTCGCTGTCGTCGCTGGTGGAGATGATAGTCCAGCAGCGCATACCTGCGGCGCAGCGCAAGCACGAGATGGCTTTTATATGCGCCTTCCAGGACATGGTCACCGACTATTGCAAACGCTATCCCGACTCGATACACGACTTTGTGAAGTGGTACGACAAAGCAGGCCGCTACCGCTCGTTGCCCGCCGCGCCCGACATCGACGCCGTGTCGGTGATGACCATACACAAGTCGAAAGGCCTGGAGTGGCCCTGTGTGCATATCCCTATGGCGCAGTGGGAGCTGTGCCGTGAGGACGATGTGTGGTTCCATCCGCAGTTCCCCGGCATATCGCCCAATATAACTCCGCCGATAATACTGGTGACCACCACCGGACTGTTCGGCAACCGGCTGTCGCCCTACCGCAGTGAATACGAGCGCGAGAAGACCGAGCAGCGTACCGACAACCTCAACACCACCTATGTAGCATTTACCCGCGCGGGCCGCGAGCTGATAATCAGTAGCAGCGGAGCCAGTGTGGGCAAGGATATAGAGCAGGCACTGCGCCGCCACGCTACAGAAAGCGAGCTGGCCGACGGACTGCACATCGACACCGCGGCGGCCTTCAACGGCGACTGCCTTATGGAAATAGGGCAGCCCACTGAGCCGTCAGACCGCGACCTGAAGCGGCAGCAGGAGCACAGCAGCCGCAGCGCCTTCGAACTCGACGACTACGAAGTCTTTGACCGCGACGACACCCGCGAGCTTGTGGCCATGCCCGACATTACCACCGAGTTAGGAGCGATAAGCGACGACGACCCCGCCGACATAGCCGCCCGCGAGATAGTCGACCGGATACCATCGGGCTGCAACGGCGAGGAACTGCGCCAGCGCGTCGAAGCCGCCAGGCGAGGCACCCTGCTGCACGCCGTAATGGCCGAGATGGAAACACGCTCCGACCTTGAATACGCCCTGGGACGTGTGGCCAACGCGGTGGCGCTCGCCCCCGACGAAACCGAACAGCTGCGCGAACTGCTGCAGACGGCCCTCGATTCCGATGACCCGCGCGTAGACCGCTGGTTCGACAGCGACGGACGCCTGCTGAGCGAGCAAAGCATAATGCTGGCCGACGGCACGGTACTGCGTCCCGACCGTATAGTAATCCACTCCGACGGCAGTGTCGACCTGGTCGACTACAAGTTTACCTCCGAAATGAGGCTGAGCCACCAGCAGCAGTTGCGCGACTACTGTCTGATGCTGCGCAATATGGGCTACAAACGTGTGAGCGGCCACCTGTGGTATCCGCTCTTAGGCAAAATAGCAACAGAAAAAATAGAAAATTAATACACAATACACAATACCGAGATATGAAGAAACTCGCAAGCCTCTGCGCAGCCACAGCGCTCGCTGCAATTCCATCGCTGGCATGTACCAGCCTTATCGCAACACCCGGCGCAAGCGCCGACGGCAGCAGTATGATTACCTATGCCGCCGACTCGCACACTCTGTATGGCGAACTGTATCATCAGCCCGCCGCCGACCATGCTCCCGGCGCCATGCGTAAAGTGGTAGACTGGGACAGCGGACGGCTGTTGGGGGAGATTCCCGAAGTACCCCACACCTACGCCACCATCGGAAATATGAACGAGCATGGCCTTACAATAGCCGAAAGCACCTGGAGCGGACGTGCCGAACTGGAAGGCAGCGGTATGATAGACTACGGCTCGCTGATATACATTACGCTGCAGCGCGCCAAAACAGCCCGCGAGGCCATCGAAGTAATGACATCGCTGGTGCGCGACTACGGATATGCCTCCTCGGGTGAGTCGTTCTCCATCGCCGATCCGAGCGAAGTATGGGTTATGGAACTCATAGGCAAGGGCAAAGCCGACAAGGGCGCAGTGTGGGTGGCGCGCCGTGTGCCCGACGGATATATCAGCGGCCACGCCAACCACTCGCGAATACACAACTTCCCCCTCAAGGATAAAGAAACCCTGTACTCGCCCGATGTTATCGAATTTGCCCGCAAGCAGGGCTACTTCAATGGCAAGGACAAGGATTTCAGCTTCTCGCGTGCATACGCCGTGACCGATGCCGGAGCCCTGCGCGGCTGCGACGCCCGTGTGTGGAGCTACTACAACCGCTTTACCGACGGAGGTGTCGACCAATACCTCGACTGGATTCTGCGCGGCCGCGGCGAGGCAATGCCCCTGTGGGTGAAGCCCGCCCGCAAACTCAGCGCCGATGACCTCAAATGGATGATGCGCGACCACTTCGAAGGCACCCCCCTGGACATGACACAGGATATAGGCGCAGGCCCCTTCGACGTGCCTTACCGCTGGCGTCCGATGGGCTTTACCGTCGACTCCGTGGAGTACACCCACGAACGCGCCATTGCCACACAGCAGACCGGATTCTCGTTCGTGGCCTCGATGAACGCCGGCCGCCACGATGCCATGAAGGGTATACTGTGGTTCGGTGTCGACGACGCCAACACCTGTGTGTATGTGCCAGTGTTCAATTCCACTCCCGAACCTCCGCACCAGCTGGCCCACGGCAACGGTGACCTCTACACAATATCGTGGGACGCAATGTTCTGGACCAATAACTATGTGGCCAACCAGGCATATAACCGCTACAGCCAGATGATACCCGATATCCGCCGGGTGCAGACAGGCCTTGAGGACAAGGCCGGCGAACTGGTGGCGAAAGCCTCGGCCGATGTCGCCTCGATGGACATGGCCGCAGCCACCGAATATCTGCACCGCCTCACCGACAGCTTCACCGCCGACGCCACAGCAAGATACAAAGACCTGGGCGACTATCTGCTGGTGAAGTATCTCGACGGTAACATAAAAAAAGAAGCCGACGGCAAATTCGCGCGCACCCCCGAAGGCATGCCCGAGCAGCCCGATTTCGGAGGGTATAACGAACGCTATTTCCGTTCGATTGCAAATGATGCCGGCGATCGCCTGCGCGTAACAGAACCGGAGCTGAAATGACATATTCCGAAGCAGTATTTCTGCGTCACTCCTCGCGCACCTACGACCCTGTGTTGAGCGACAGCGATTCGCAGGCAATCGACCGGATTGTAGACCGCTTGCCCAAGCGCCATTTCGGCAACAGCATGGTGGGAGTACGCCGTATCGACTGTGCCGAGGGTGTCCAGCCCCCCGGCACCTACGGCTTCATAGGCGGTTCGCGCCACTATCTGGTGGTGCATACCGCCGGCGCCGTCAACCGGCTCACCTATATCGACTGCGGCATGATAGCCGAACTGATGGCCCTCGACGCTACCCGGGCCGGACTGGGCAGCTGCCTTATGACCGGCAGTCTGCGCGACATCAGTTTTGCGCGGGCCGCCGGCTTATCCGGCGCCGACTCGCTGCTGCTGGTATCGCCGGTAGGGCGTACTCGCTCGCCGCGCCTGGCCGAGCTGCTTATAGGTAAGATGTCGCGCCGCGACAGCCGCATGCCTCTTAGCCGCTTTGTATTTGCCGACAGCGCCATGACCAGGCCCTGGCAGCCCTGCCCCGACGACGACAGACTGTGCCGGGCCCTGGAGGGCCTGGGCAAAGCCCCGAGCGCCTTGAACCGCCAGCCCTGGCGTGTGGTGGTGGCCGACGACCATATAGAGATACATAACTCGGAGTCAGATAGCAACTCGTGGATAAGCATAGGCTGCGCCGCCACCAACTACTATGCCATGGCAGGCATCCGCAGCGATTCGCTCACTCTGGCGGGTAGTCCGGAGCGCCCTGTAATCATCGCTCCACGACCCGCATAGAACAATTATCACAAAAAAAATTGAGCAAAGCGTTGAAATACCCTTTTTTTTTGCTAAGTTTGCACAATGAAATAACCCAACCAAACTACGAAGGTCAATCTTAAATCATTATATTCCCATGTTAGAGAAAACCGAAGTTAAAGTTCTCGACAAGGTGGTGGTCCGGTTCTCGGGCGACTCCGGCGACGGCATGCAGCTGGCCGGCAACATTTTCACCAACGTGTCGGCCGGTATCGGCAATCAGGTGTCAACCTTCCCCGATTATCCGGCGGAAATCCGTGCTCCGCAGGGTTCGCTCGGCGGTGTGTCCGGTTTCCAGGTCAGTGTCGGCCGCGGAGTACACACGCCCGGCGACAGTTGCGACGTGCTTGTAGCCATGAATCCGGCGGCTCTGAAGCAGAACGTAAAGTTCCTCAAGCCCACCGGCGTAATCATCACCGACATTGACTCGTATCGCGAGGCTGACCTCAAGAAGGCCAAGTTCGAAACAGAAAATCCGTTCGAGGAGCTTGGTATCAAGCAGAAAGTGCTCGAGGTGCCGGTAACCGCTATGACTCGCGCGGCTCTTGCCGACAGCGGACTCGACAACAAAAGTGTGCTCAAATGCCGCAATATCTTCGCCCTTGGCCTGGTATGCTGGCTGTTCGACCGTCCGCTCGAAAGCGCGCTCCATCATCTGAAAAATAAATTTGCCCGTAAACCGGCCGTGTACGAAGCAAACGCAAAGGTGCTTCAGGCCGGCTTCGACTACGGTCACAATATCCACGCCTCGGTGTCGGTACACCGCATCAACAGCGACGACCCGCGCCCCGGCATCTACACCGATATCAACGGCAACACCGCCACCGCCTGGGGCCTGATTATGGCCAGCGAGAAGTGCGGCCGTCCGCTTTTCCTGGGCTCTTACCCCATCACTCCGGCTACCGACATACTGCATGAACTTGCCAAGCGCAAGGACCTGGGCGTGAAGGCCTGCCAGATGGAAGACGAAATCGCCGGCGTATGCTCGGCCATCGGAGCTTCGTTTGCCGGCAATCTGGCCGTGACATCGACCTCCGGCCCCGGTCTGGCACTCAAGAGCGAAGGTATCGGTCTGGCCGTAATGGCCGAACTGCCTCTGGTTGTGATTGATGTGCAGCGTGGCGGTCCGTCGACCGGCCTGCCCACCAAGACCGAGCAGACCGACCTTATGCAGGCCCTCTATGGCCGCAACGGCGAGTCGCCGCTGGCTGTAGTTGCTCCGGCATCTCCCACCGACTGCTTTACAATGGCATTCGAAGCCTGCCGCATAGCCGTAGAACACTCCACTCCGGTAATACTGCTGAGCGACGCCTTCATAGGCAACGGTTCGTCGGCATGGCGTGTGCCCGAAAGCAGCGAATATCCCGAAATAAAGGCACCCGAGTTGAAACTCGCCGACGGACAGCGCTTCTGCCCCACCATGCGCGACGAGGAAACCCTGGCCCGCCCCTGGCCCGTGGCCGGCACCGAAGGCCTGCAGCACCGTCTGGGCGGTCTTGAAAAAGATATCCGCACCGGTGCCATCAGCACCGACCCTGTAAACCACGAACGCATGGTCGAAATCCGCCGCCGTAAAATAGAGAACATAGCTAAGGACATTCCTGCCCTCGAAGTACACTGCGATGTCGACGCCGACACCCTGCTGCTGGGCTGGGGCGGCACCTACGGCCACTTGCTTACCGCAGCCACCGAGCTGTGCGAGTCGGGCCGTCCGGTAGCAATGGCACAGCTACGCTACATCAGCCCGCTGCCCGCCAACACCGCCGAGGTACTCCGCCGCTACCGCAAGGTGATTGTAGCCGAGCTCAACAGCGGCATGCTCGCCGACTACCTCCAGGCCAAGTTCCCCGATGTGGAAATCCACCGTATCAATAAAGTACAAGGTCAGCCCTTTATGGTGAGCGAGCTCGTTGCCGCCGTAGACCGCATAAACTCTCTCAATACCGTAGCACAATGATCAGCGAACAACTCACAGACAAAAACTGCTGTGCCCAGGCACAGGAATTCAAGGCAGCCGATTACAAGAGCGACCAGAGTGTACGCTGGTGTCCGGGCTGCGGCGACCACGCCATTCTTAACACGCTCCACAAGGCAATGGCCGAACTCGGCGTGCCCCCGCACCGCATAGCGGTAATCTCGGGCATCGGCTGCAGCTCGCGTCTGCCCTATTATATGAACACCTACGGTTTCCACACCATCCACGGCCGTGCGGCAGCAATCGCCACAGGCTTCAAGGTGGCCAACCCCGAGATGACCGTATGGCAGATAAGCGGCGACGGCGACGGCCTTGCCATCGGCGGCAACCACTTCATACATGCTATCCGACGCAACGTCGATATCAACATGCTGCTGTTCAACAACAAAATATACGGCCTCACCAAAGGCCAGTATTCGCCTACATGCGAGCGCGGCTTTGTGTCGAAATCGTCGCCCTACGGCACCACCGAGGACCCATTCATTCCCGCAGAACTGGTGTTCGGTGCCCGCGGCAACTTCTTCGCACGCTCAATCGACGTTGACCTGGAAACCTCGCGCGAGGTTATGGTGGCCGCAGGCCGTCACAAAGGTACCTCGGTGGTTGAAGTGCTGCAGAACTGCATGATATTCAACAACGGTGTACACAACCGCTACGCCGACCGCGCCGTGCGCGCCGACCGGACCATACATCTGCGCCACGGCGAAAAGATGATATTCGGCGCCGACTCAAACAAGGGTCTGGTACAGGACGGTTTCCTGCTCAAGGCCGTGACCATAGGCGAAGACGGATACACCCTCGACGATGTGCTTGTACACGATGCACACTGCACCAGCAACTTCCTGCACCAGCAGCTGGCCATGATGGACGGCGACAGCCTGCCTCTGGCTGTGGGCGTGATTCGCGATGTCGACACTCCCACTTACGACGAGTCTGTAAGCGAGCAGGTGCGCGAAGTCCGCGCCCACAAGGGTTTTGACAGCCTGCGTTCGATGATTCTCGCCGGCGAAACCTGGACGGTGGAATAATACCTGATAGTGTTGCATAACTGAAATAATCCCACACAGAGTACACAGAGAACGCAGAAAGAAAACAAATAGCCTACAAGCGACTGATACTGATAGTATTAATACAATAACTCCGCGCTCTCTGTGTACTCTGTGTGAGATTCCGCAACACTCACTTTTTCAGTCACACGAACATGGAACGACTACAGTTATACATCAGTAAATCGCTCAGAGGGTTCAAGACCCTTACCGAGATCAACGGTACCGAGAGTACACGCAGGCATGTGCGCGACCTGCGGCTGGCTCTGGAAGCCGTAACCTACGATTCGACAGAGAAATGTGTGTTCTACCTCATGCAGTATGTCGAGGGGGCTACATTCTTTACCATTCTGCGCACTATTCCCGATAAGCCGCTCGACCATCTCGCAGCCACAATAGCCGTGCCCGAAAGGCTGCTCGTAAGTGCCGACGACCTCTATAAAATCATACGCGAAGTTACCCGCAAGGTGTCGAACCCCGGCATGAACGCCGACGACATAGCGCAGCTTCGCGCTCTGCTGGCCAGAGAATATCCGGCCAAGGCCGACAACGCAAGGCAGGTGCCCTCCGAAGGACGCCTGTTTGCATGCCGCAGTTTCGGCGGCGACACCGGCCTGACTTTACGCGATTTTCTGGGCGATAACCTTTACCAGCCCATGTTCATACCATACGCCGGAGTGCTGCTGGCGGATGCCTCGTTGCCTTTCAGGCTCAGCGGCACCGACCTCAGCGACATGCCGCTGAGCAAAGTTGTGACGTTGCTGCCCCCCGAGCGTGTACCCGACTATGTGCCCCATGTATTCCACCGCGTGTTCGACCGCCCGTTCAAAGTGGCTCTGGGCTCGGAGGTGGAAGTGGTGTGGCGGCGTCCCGGCTTCGAGGAGCTGGTGAGCCGGATTACCGTCAATGCCGACGGCCTGCGCCCTCAGACTCCGGTTACCGACGATACCCGAAAGGCTATTTCGCCGGCATCGTTCTTTGTCACCTCGCGATCGTCGAACGACAGGCTCCAGCAAGTGTGCATACGTGTAAACGGCCGGGAAATTACCGAACGGCACAGCTTTACACGCGCCGAACTGGAGAATGCCGACGTAAGCATCACAGCGCCCGGATATTATCCGTACAGTGGCCGACTCGACCTTGCCTCCACCACGCAGGCGCTGATTGAACTGGCCGAACGGCCTAAAAGCAGCAGCGCCGCAGCTACCGCCGACCCTGAGATGATGCGTCAGGCGGCTAAGGCCACACGCCTGATGGACAGCGGTTACGACCGCGGTGCCGACGGCAAGAAGTGGTGGATGAAATTAATACTCATGCTCGGCGGAGTCGTTTTGGCTCTGGGACTGTGTATGCTGCTGATTCCCGACCTTTTCGGCGACAGCTCGTCGGAGCCCGTGCTGCCTGAAACCACCCAGGCGGATACCGTGCTTCCGTCGGCTTCGATAGCAGCCATGCGCATGGAGGCGGAGGCCGGGACTGAGCCCGCTGCCAAAGATGCCGCGGCAACCGAGCAGGCGCAGCCGGCAGCCAAACCGGCGGCCGACCCGGTAAAAGATGCCGCCGCAGCTGTAGAATTCCTCGACGGCAACAGTACCAAAGGTTGGTGGCGCCAGGCTGACCTTGCTAAATATCCCGAACTAAAAGGCCTGTACGACGACCTGAACAACTTTAACTTTGACGCACTCATCAACAGCTGGCCCAAAAAGTTGCCCTCGTCGAAATGGATTGCTGATATAGCACGTCACGCCGGTGAGGCGCAGCGTAAGAAACTCGACCCCAAGAGCGGCAGCCACAGCCCGGTATATACCGGCAGCGGTAAAATTCACCGTCGCGAGTATATCAACTGGGTCAACCGCCGGCAGGACTGACCTTTTTAATGTTGAATTAATGCTATGCCCTCCGTTAAATATCAAGCATTTAACATTCAATATTCAACATTGAGATAAAATACTTACTTGACATGAAATACATCGAACGGGCATTTGTAGCCCTTGGCATCATGATGCTGCCTGCGGCAGGGCAGGCATACACAGCCGACATAGTGACGGATGCCGGTCGGGTGCTGCGCGTAACAGCTCTGACCGACAATATTATACGTGTGACCAATTTGGCCAAAGGTGAAAGCGAATTCGTAGGTCCGGCGTCGGTACTCGACCCTGCGCAGTCCACCGCCACCGTCACCGCCACACAGAGCGCCGACGGCAATATCACCTTCTTCACCACCGCAAGCGGTGTCAACTGCTCGATCAACGCCCGCAGCGGAGGCGTGACCATTATGTCGGGCGCGAACAGCCTCGTCAGCGACAACGGTGTGCGGATGTCGGCCGGCGGACGTCGGCGCATCGACCTGTACACCACCGCAGCAGGGTCGTTCTACGGTGCCGGCGAGCGAGGCCATAAACTTAATCTGCGCGGTGACACCCTGGTGATGTACAACCGCCAGAATTACGGCTACACCGGCAGCGACCCCCGCATAAGCCTGATGAATATAAGCATGCCGCTGTTTCTCAGCACCGACGGCTTCGCTCTGGTGTTCGACGACTATGCGGCAGCAGAGATGATACTGTCCAATCCAATCAGCTACATCAGCGAAACCGAACGCCCGATTTCGTATTATTACATAGGCGGCGTGGGCAGTATGGCCGACCTTGCCCGGCAGCTGAGTATGCTTACCGGGCGCCAGCAGCTTCCACCGTTCTGGGCCTTGGGTTACATAACATCGAAATACGGCTATCACGACCGCGCCGAGGCTCTCGGCACTATTGATACGCTGAAAAAACACGGCTACCCTGTCGACGGCATGGTCCTCGACCTGTACTGGTACGGCAAGGAGCAGGATATGGGCCGTCTGGCCTGGGAGCCGAAGCAGTGGCCCAATCACCGGCAGATGCTCGACCGGCTTAAAAAGCAAGGCGTGAACATGGTGGCCATATCACAGCCATACGTGTTGCGCAACGGCAAGGCCATCGACAACTACCGCATGGCCGACAGCCTGGGCATGTTTGTGCAGAACCCCGCCGGCGGCCATCAGGAAGTGAAAATCTGGGTAGGCGAAGGCGGTATGTGGGATGTAAGCAATCCCGATACACGCGCATGGCTGGCGGAGCGCTATAAAAGTCTGACCGACGGCGGCATTACCGGTTGGTGGGGTGATTTGGGCGAACCCGAGGTGCATCCTGAAACAGGCGTGCATGCCAACGGCCTTACAGCCCGACAGTACCACAACCAGTACGGCAACGACTGGTCGTCGATTATCTACGATATGTTCAGGCAGGAGTACCCCGACAGGCGCCTTATGACCATGATGCGCGGCGGCACTACAGGCCTGCAGCGCTACAGCGTGTATCCGTGGAGTACCGACGTGTCGCGCTCGTGGGGCGGTCTGGAGCCTCAGGTGGTGATAATGCTCAACTCCGGCCTGAGCGGTCTGGGCTATATGGGGCACGATGTGGGCGGTTTCGCCATTGACCCCAAGCATCCGTACGACCCCGAGCTGTATGTGCGATGGCTGCAGTTAGGCCTGTTCTCGCCCATACTGCGCACTCACTCGCAGGTATACTCCGAGCCGTACAACTATCCGCAGCATGCCGACATAGTGCAGGGCCTGATAAAAGACCGTTACCGCTGGCTGCCCTACAACTATACCCTTGCCTATGAAAATGCCACCAAAGGCTGGCCTCTGGTGCGTCCGCTTGAGTTCCACAGCAAGGCCACAGGCCGTTTCGACAACGTCCGCGACGAATACCTCTGGGGCCGCGACGTGCTTGTGGCTCCTGTGATGACCCCGGGTGCGGAAAGCCGCAAGGTGGTGTTCCCCTGCGGCCTGTGGTACGACTATAACAACCCGCTGCAGACCTACTGTTGCAAGGATACCGCCGACTACGCGGCGCCGCTGTCAGTGCTTCCGCTGTTTGTACGTGCCGGAGCCTTCCTGCCCATGGCCGAATATGCCATGGACAACACAGGCGACTACAATCCGGCCGAAATCAGCGTGCGCTACTACCGCCAGCCCGAAGGCAAAAGCACCTTTACCATGTACGACGACGACCGCCTCTCGGCCACATCGCTCGCCGGGGGCAACTACCGCCTCACCACCTTCACCTCCGACGTGCGACCCGACGGTTCGCTTCAGCTCGCCGTCAGCACCGAAGGCAGCTACAAGGGAGCGCCCTCCAAGGTAAGATACAACTTCAGCCTTTACGGCTTCAAGGCAGCTCCGGCAGCCGTAGAGGCCGACGGCAAGCCCGTGAAATTCAGCTATGACGCAGCCCGGGGATGTGTCGGCTTCAGCCTTGCCGATCCTAAGGAAATATTAATAAGATAACTAAAATCAATATTGAACATGTTTTCCGGAATAGTAGAAGAAGCCGCTACAGTGGTATCGGCGCAGATGACAGAAGGCAACCTTCAGTTGCGTGTACAAAGCTCCTTCGCCAACGAACTGAAAATCGATCAGTCGGTGGCACATAACGGCGTATGTCTGACAGTGGTGGAACTCTATCCCGACTCGTCGTACACCGTCACAGCCATTCAGGAAACCCTCGACCGCTCCAACCTGGGCCTGCTCAAGGCCGGCGACAAGGTAAACCTCGAGCGCTCGATGATGCTCAACGGACGCCTCGACGGACACATAGTGCAGGGCCATGTCGACTGCACCGCTGTATGCACCGCTGTAGAGGAAGTCGACGGCAGCCACTACTTCAGTTTCCGCTATGATATTCCGGTGGAGATGGCCCGCAAAGGCTACATGACTGTAGAAAAAGGCTCGGTGACCGTCAACGGTGTAAGCCTTACCGTTTGCGACAGCACACGCGACTCCTTCCGTGTGGCCATCATACCCTATACCCTCGAGCATACCAACTTCTGCCGTATCAAAGAAGGCTCGGTAGTGAACCTGGAGTTCGACATCATAGGCAAGTACCTGGCCAAGCTCAAGGAATTCTGATATTCTGATGCCCGGTTGCCTGTGAATATCGAGAGCATCCGCGACTATTGCCTGTCGCTGCCGGCCACCGGCGAGGACATGGCTTTTGGCGACGACTATCTGCTGCTGCGTGTGTGCGGACGCATTTTTGCATGCCTGAACCTGGCACGCCCCGATTATCTTGTACTAAAGGCCGATGCCGACTATGCCGCCGACCTGCGCGACCGCTACGCAGAAATCGAGCCGGCCTGGCACTGGAACAAAAAGTACTGGATTCAACTGCGCCTCAGCGGAAGTTTGGCCGACGATTTTATGCGCTCGCTTATCCGTCACAGCTATGCGCAGGTAGTGAAGAAACTGCCGCGGCGGGTGCGGATGGAATACCCCTCGATTACTGAAATATGACCAAGCATATCACAACGGGACTTATAGCCCTGACAGCATTGGCGTCGTACGCCGCAGAGCCGGCCGACAGCGCGGAAGTACTCAACGAAGTGACCGTGAAGTCGCGGCGAGGCCTGTATAAACTCGGCGGAGCCACCAACAGCGAACTGATAACCGCATCGGAACTCAAGCGGGCCGCCTGCTGCAATCTCGGCGAGAGTTTTACCACCAATCCGTCGGTCGACGTCAATTACAACGATGCCGCCACGGGAGCCCGTCAGATTCGTCTGCTGGGGCTCTCGGGCTCCTATGTGCAGTTCCTTACAGAGAACATACCCAACTTCCGCGGTGCGGCATCGCCTTACGGTCTGGGCTACGTGGCCGGTCCGTGGATGCAGTCGATACAGGTGTCGAAAGGCGCATCGTCGGTCAAAAACGGCTATGAGTCCATCACCGGTCAGATAAACGTGGAGATGAAAAAGCCGCAGGCCGATCCTCAGCTGTCGGTAAACATGTACTACGACATAATGAACAAGCTCGAGGCCAACGTCGACGGCAACTGGCACTTCGGCCCCGAGTGGAGCGCCGGCCTGCTTACCCACTTCGAGAACGGCTTCAGCAGCCACGACGCCAACAGCGACGGATTCGCCGACATGCCGCAGGTGCGCCAGCTGGCCCTGATGCCGCGCGTGGCTTATCTGGGGCGCAGTTATGTGTTCCAGGCGGCCGGACGTTACATCGACGAACGCCGTACAGGCGGTCAGCTCGAAGGCCATGCACATCCGGCCGGCGACATGCCCTTGTACCGGATACAGCTCGACACACGCCGCTGGGAGGCATTTGCCAAGAATGCCCTTATGTACGACCGCGACAACGACGGCAATGTGGCACTGATAATCTCCGGCTCCGGACACAGTCAGGACGCCCTGTACGGCCTGAGGCTCTGCGACATCGACCAGCACGAATTCTATGCCTCGGCCATGTTCGAGCGCAAATGGTCGGAGCGGCACGCCCTCAGCACCGGCATTCAGACCAACTACGACCACTACCGCTACCACACACTCCTCGACCCTGCGGCCACTGCCGCCGCAGACACATACAGCGAACACGAGGCTGTGGCCGGCGCCTATGCCCAGTATACATACAATCTCGACGAGCGCCTGGTGGCTATGGCAGGCCTGCGCTACGATTGGAGCGACCTCTACGGCTCCATGCTTACACCGCGCATGCACCTGCGCTACAATCCGGCCGCCGATTTGAGCCTGCATGCTTCGGCAGGTCGCGGCTACCGCTCGCCACATCCGCTGGCCGAGTACAGCTATCTGCTGGCATCGTCGCGCCGCATGGAAATCAGCGGCCACCTCCGGCGCGAGGCCGCATGGAACTTCGGCGTGGGCGGCAGCTGGACCCTGCGTCCGCTGCAGAAGAAAACCACACTTTCGGCTGAATACTACCATACCTCCTTCAGCAGTCAGCTCATGGCCAATCTCGACCGCGACCCGCATGCCGTTTACATATACTCGTCGCAGGGCCGGTCGTACTCCCACTCCCTGCAGCTTGAACTGAGTGTCGACCTGCTGGCCGAACTGAACCTTACCGCAGCCTGGCGCCTGACCGATGTCAAGGCCGCCTATTATGGTGAGGGACTGCAGCAGAAACCGCTCACACCGCGCAACAAAGGACTCTTTACGCTTGGCTGGAGCCCCAACATGGGGCTGTGGCAGTTCGACATCAGCTGTGCCATAAACGGCTCGGGACGCATGCCGCAACCCTACACGCTGGCCGACGGCTCACTGTCGTGGCCCGAGCGCTACAACACCTTTGCTCAGCTTAACGCGCAGATTACCCGCAACTTCCGTCACTGGGCCATATATCTGGGCGGAGAAAACCTTACGGCATACCGCCAGAAAAATCCTGTTATAGGCGCCTCCGACCCCTGGGGCCCCGATTTCGACGCCACCATGGTGTACGGCCCGCTGCAGGGGGCAATGATTTATGTAGGTTTCCGTTATAATATCACCAAATACATCTGAAAAATGAAAAATATAATCACCATTCTGATATTTGCGTTTGCGCTTGGACTGGGCGCACAGCAGATACAAGCCAAAGCCGCCCCCGAGAAAGCAGTGGCGGTATTCAAGCTCACGCCCCGTATGACCTGCAGCAATTGCGAGAACAAAATCAAAAGCAACCTGCGATTTGAAAAGGGAGTGAGTGAAATAGTCACAGACCTCCGCTCGCAGACCGTGACCATCAAATACAACGCTGCCAAAACCGGCATCGAAGCACTGCAGAAAGCATTCCGTAAAATAGGCTACACCGCCGTGGAAGCCGACGGCGACACCCCTGCCGTATGCCCTGCCGACAGTGCCGCCGCGCCGTGCTGCCGATAATCGCGGAGCTTATGACTGCCAAGGCAATACTTGTAATTGACATGCAACGCGATTTCGTGTTGCCGTCGTCGGTTTGCTGCGTGGCCGGAGCACAGGCCACAGTGCCCGCCATCAGCCGTATGCTCGAATATGCCCGTGCCTGTGGCTGGGCGGTGATACACATAGTGAGGCGTCACCGGCCGGGAGGCGTCGACGCCGAGCCTTTCCGCCGCCATCTGTTTGCCGACGGCGGTCAATTCTGTGTCGAGGGCAGCGAGGGCGCACGCATAGTCAGCGGGCTCGAGCCCCGGCCGGGCGACTACGTGGTGGCCAAGACCCGCTTCGACGCATTCTTCCGCACCGACCTCGAAGTACTACTGCGCGGACTGGGCACCGAAGAAGTATATATCTGCGGCACCCAGTATCCCAACTGCGTGCGCTCCACAGCGGTAGGAGCCTTAGAGCGCGACTATGCCGTAACCGTGGTGACCGACTGCTGCAGCGCCGCCACCACCGCCATAGCCGAGGCCAACATTGCCGACATGCGCGCCATGGGCATACAGTGCCTGCCTTCGGGCGATATAATGTGACGTATTTGCGGCGCCTTTGTCAAAAACTGATAAACTTACTGATAAACTTACCGTCTTATTAAGCTGATTATGTGAGAAATTTGTTGTAACTTTGCGGTGAATAACTTTGCCAGAGGCATCGCGCACCGGCTTTCAGCCGACTTGCGCTAAGTTTTCACTCGCGAATGTTATTTGTAATTGAATTAGTAAAAGGAGATAAAAACTATGGCAATGACAATTAAAACATCCCCCGAACTTTGGGGCGAAGATGCA
>ERZ777305.1786-NODE-1786-length-22174-cov-7.588634_pt1 | contig 22174 bp, 15 predicted proteins | sample MGYA00374965_ERZ777305 | MGnify/ENA primary metagenome ERZ777305 (study PRJEB29328, sample SAMD00013331) | mouse gut metagenome | study: EMG produced TPA metagenomics assembly of the Metagenome analysis of fecal microbiota from mouse which was promoted... | reverse complement strand
GGGTCACGATGGAATAGAGATAGAACTTCTGATAGTCTACCTGATCCTCGACTCTCGAAGCCGAATATGCCTTCAGTGCCTCCTCTATCTGTATGTCAAGAACTTTATCCATAACTACAAATGTACATTTTATGTTAGGATTTCCCACCATCCGTTGCGGCGTCCGTTGCGGCGGATGAGTATGCCTTTCTCAACGAGGCTTGAGGTTATTCGCTTAACTGTGGATGCGGATTTCTTTATGGATTTGGCAATATCAGTCTGGGTGATTTTGGAATTATCCTCGATAGCCTTTAGTACGGCTAACTCTTCCAAAGTGCAATTCAAAGTGTCAAATTGAAACTTTGGATTAGGTGCCGTGATACTTTGGGGCATGGTCTTAGGCAGCGAAGCACCAACAAGCATATCGCGATTGCGAAGCTCATTCTTTTCGCCGAGAACAACGTTGCGCAGGAATCGCTCCACAAATTCGGTGGTAGGAGAAATATTCAGCCCTTTATAAGACGCTCTGACAAGAGCATTACGAAAATACCATGAATGTTCCTTGAACATATCATTTGTCGCCGGAATGCCCATCGAGCGGAGGTACTTTATAAGGAATACGGCAGTTGTGCGGGTATTGCCCTCACGGAAAGGATGTATTTGCCACAAATCTGCTGTAAATCTGGCTAAATGTTTAATCACCTCCGAAATGGGCTTATCAGAATAATCATATTCCTTTTCTTTTGCCAAATCGTGCTCAATAGCTTGTCGAAGGTCGACAGAGGGCTGATATGCAACTGAAGCCTCTCCGCCCAACACCCATTCCTTTTTTGTTAGTTCCACCATTCTGAGTTGACCGGCGAACTTGAAGTAATCCTCAAATATGCGCCGATGGATAGAAGTCAGGCCGATAAGCGAAAATGCGAAAGACGGCTCCATGATAATCTTTGCAATGTTGGCAGAAACCTTGTCTCCCTCCTCCACGGCATCATGTCTGGACTTAGTTTCATAATATGCCTTGATGCGTTCACGAGCCTCATCAATGGTAATGTCGCCCTCGATATGCTGACGCGCAGTATCAAGCAAATAAGCCGAAACCTTCAGCCCATCCACATCCTGAAGACCGATAGCTGTCTGCCACGCATCCGCCTTCTCCTTCTGTCCCGGCTCACCATGGACTATATATTCGTCAAATTTGCTCATTTGTCAAAAATAATTTCATTCGTTGATGTAATAAACACAAGAGTTTTACAGGCCCTTGAAATGGCCACGTAGAAATTCTTCTTGTCTTCGAATCTCTCCGGATATAATATAATCACAGTGTCAAATTCAAGGCCTTTTGTCAGCAATGTCGTACCGATGCATTTGCCTTCTATCTTTCGGCCCATATGTCTTATTCGGGAACGATGTCTATCCATCGACTGATATAGTGAAATATCTTCCGCAATGGCATTTTTTAAGCATCGAATAATCTCATACCAGAAGTCCGGCCTATGATTAGAGTATCCCGGAATAGATTTAACGGTATCTAAAACAGTCAATAGCGATTTTAAAGAAGGGGCTTCGATGAATCGGTTGAAACTTTTTTCAAAAATACAAGAAATCCTCTTTTCCTCCCTATCTTGCTTATCTCTAAATTTCCAGCCTTTCTTTGTGCTACTAATCCATTTATTCAAAAAAGTTTTTGAAACATATAATGATTCTAATAAATCATGGAAATGCTTGATTGGATCGATTCGAGAACCTTTGATACAACGAGTAATATAAGTATCAATATTGCGCGAAACAGAATAATAAGTTCTCCCATCGATTGCGTCCAATAATAGATAACTATTATTAAAATCGAATTGATATTTTATTTTTATTCGGTCTTTTAAGTCCCCTTTGGGAGTCTTGATTCCCTTGCTATTATTGCCATAATAGGTAGGACAAATTATAAGGGTGTTATGCGACTCATACTTGCGTATAATGGAAGATAGCCATTTGATGTATTCGAGTGAATAATAGTCATTCGAATTGCTCCATTGTTCTAAATACAAACCTATTTCGGGCATCTGTTTTAATATAATGCTATTGTCTCTTTCCAATAGGTTTCGAATACTTAAAATTTCTCTGCCTAATGGTTCGTTTGTATTATGCCATCTCCACGGATAATTTAAGAGGTGAAATACCTTAAAACCAAATAACCATGTTAAATCATTATTGAAATCGACCAATCGTTCTTCCTCAAATTCAAAGATGCCCTGTAGTGGATCTCCTAAAATGTGCAATGGCAAATTTTGAGCAAGATACATTATCATATTGTGCTGCGATATTGTACAGTCCTGATATTCGTCCACAAAAACACCACCAAAGGATAGGGATATAATACATTGGATAAGTGGAGAACTTAAAATTTCATTACACTTAGCAACGGCGACATTAAAATAATGCTTGTCTTCAGGTTTCGGAAGGACTGAAGACCCTTGGAAAGCTAATACATAACGTTGCGCGAAACCGGTAATTGTTTCTAATTGGTACTTGTGAGCAGGGACTTTTTTCTCCTTGAACTTCTTTTTTAAGGATGCGATACCAGCATGAGTATGAGTTAATACAAGTTGACAAGAGTCATCGGGACACAGATTTAGGCAATCAGCTATAGCTGTTGTCTTCCCATGTCCTGCAGGCGCAATTAGTAAACCTCGATCACAGGCTAAGAATTCAGTCCAATCTATTACACTGCGCTCCATGCAATTAGAGAATTAATAATTTGTTTTAAAGGAGCAATATCTGACATTTGTTCCATATAAGCGGTTATAATGCCTCCGAGAAACTCACCGCCAGGTATATGCTTAAACCATTTAAATTGAATAGCCCTCTCTGCTTGCTCGGAACGTAAGTGAGATTGTGTTTCGGTGGATAGATCTTGGGAAAGTAATTCATTAAGTTCTTTAGTCATAATTGAGTAAGACTTGGCAAATCCTGTCTGAGGACAATTTAAAATCTCAACGATTGCATCCCATGGTAAATCTTGGAATATTTGCCTTTCCATACAATAGCCGTTCTGGCATAAGAACATATCTATACCCTTGGATTGACAATGTTCTTTTGCTGGCATATCCTTTTCTTTTATGTCGTTATCGGCAAAAATACATGCATCAAAACCAATTTCTTTAAGCCAGGAAGAATACAGATACATGTTTGCACCTCCCCCAACATTAGCAATAGAAACTCCTAAGGTAGAGAAATTGATTTTTTGAGTTTTTAAAAGCCATTTATCAATTGCTGTCAATATTCCAAATTCGGTGTCTCCCTCGCAGCATATTACTTTTGGTGTGAAGAATACCCCTGGATTATAACGCCGACAATTGTCTAAATCTGTTGTGATGTTTGATAGAGAGGCTGTGCCTTTAGAAACAATAAACAGATTATTCCCTTGGCATTCTTTTATAACATTGATATTATGTGTCGTGATAAAGACTTGGCCTCTATCATTAGATTTAAGGATATTAACCAAAGTTGAAATTCTATCTGGCTCGAGACCTTGCTCAATTTCATCAACAAGCATTATACCGCCAGTCTTCGTCAGCTCAGATTGTATTGCTATAGACATCAGGCGTTTGCTCCCTTTGCCTTGAAGTCTATATGGGAGATTGTTGTGATGAAGCGCAACGCTGTTACCTGTATAAGGATTTTCCTTAATGTCAATGTTTGCACATAGTTCTTCTATTGAAAGTCCCAAAGATTTAGCTTTTTCTTTTAAATCAGTTAAAGGACCATTTAGCGGCTCAAAATGCTCGTTATCTACATTGGTTGACATCGAACGGAGCAATTTTACTTTAATCCGTTCAAGATCTTGTCCCTTTTCAAGAGCTGTCTTAGTAAGAGCATAGAGAGGCGATTGTCTATTGTATGCAAACTGTGTATCTGTATAATCGCCAATGAAATTCAGCCCAATCAAAGCTCGGTCGGATGCTGAAATCTGTTTTTCTTCAACATCTTCATTTCGCGGGACTACAGTCCATCGGGGTTCGAGATCTGAATTTACAGTAAGTTTTATGACGATATTAAGATCGTCAAGACAAAGTGGTTCATTGAGGGGATTTTCGACATATAATCCGAATTTTTGTTCCTTCAACAATTCCGGAGGAAGCTCATTCAACCAAACTAAAATTTCAATAGGCTGCGAAGTATCCTGATTATGAAAGTCTAAATCAGAAAAGCTGATATTCCATGAAGGAGATAAGGCATATTGAATTGCAGTTAAAATAGTACTTTTCCCAGAATCTCCACGACCGATTAGCACAATGAACTTTTCGGAATTGAAGAAATGTTTCAATTCCTTAATCCCGCGGAAATTTTTTATATAGATACCCTTTATATGACTCATAATTATTGGAATAGAGTTAGCCCTTGCATTATGGCAGCCGCAATCTGGGATAAATGAGAAGCCTGTTCTATATGGTTGGGCGTCAGTTGCTTTGAAAGAGTATCTAACTCTAACCCCAATTTTTCGATATTACCTTTAAGTATTTCTTCTTCAGCTATGAAACCTCCATGACGATATAAATCCATGGCTTTCGCTTGGACATTGATACGTGCTCCATATCCAGTGAAATAGGTCACTTGTATTAGACCCATTTCCCTAAATTGATTAAGGATAAGTGTTACATATTGAGGATGAAAGCCATAATCTTCTTGACTGTCTTTATATTGATACGTGAATGAAGGAAAATCAGCAGATAGTAAGTCTGCCAATACCTTATCCTTCATTTCGGGTGTTATGATTATCATACATTGAAATTTTAATGATTGTTTAGGAATGGTAAATGGTGCCAGGCGTCGAGGACGAGGCGACGGGTACGGTATTCACCGTATTCGCGGAGTTCGCGCTCTTTGAGGACGCGGAAGGTTTCGTTGATGCAGCCGGGACCGCAGATGTCTTCGGGGTCGAGGATGTAGCGGAGTTCGTCGGTAGTAAGTCCGTAGAGGTGGGCTACTATTGCATCGAGTTCTGCTTGCAGAACTGCGCGACGGTCCGGGTCGAATATAAATGGTTCATTCTTTCCGATGTTAGGCATTTCATTGCGCTGTTCATCGGTCATTTCTTCCCATAGCTCCTCGGCCCAAGCGTCCATATCGTGATTGAAGTAGGTCAGCTCGATTACCCGCTTTGCCATTTCCCATTGAATGCCATCTGATATTTGTTCTGGAGCCAAAATTGGCTGTTGTTGGATTATATATTGACTCATATGGAGTCTACCGCATTTTTGCTTAGCTACGTAATCAAATGGTATAGAGGAAAGTTGTGCTAAAAGCACAAGCCCGGGAATACTGCCACGCTCCTCAAAGAGGAGCGTGGCAGTATTCCCGACACCGACGGCACAGCCGTCGGTGTCGGGAATAGCACTAACAATAAATGTTCGCTCTGTAGTGGAAGTCGTTATGTCGCGAATGGCAATCAACCAGTTTTTATTCCATTCCCATATTATATCACCATCTTTTGTGGTTTTCTGGAGTCTACTCTTTGCTTCTGACGAGTCAATCCAATACCAGGGTGTAGTTATATAATTGCTATCCTGGAGTTCATTGATGGATGGTTCGTCTAAATCAACTCCTTTAGGACGATCACCATATTGGGGCCATTTACCTAAAAGATGATTATATAATCCGAACATCTTACCCTCGTATAAGGGAACAAATTCTTTGCCATCATTTGATACAAAACGGTTGCCTACAAGATTACATCCCTCCTTTAGAAGCTGCTGGAAAGTTCTAAATTGATCAGAATCGGTAGACATATTGAATGTGCTGCCAAACTTAATCCTCCAAGGATTATCACCAGTCTTTTCATTTATAACGATATGTCCACAGTGGCGATAAATCTTGGCTGTAAGTTTAGCATCAATACTTGTCCTAAAAATAGGGGCTGTTTGAGTGTTAGGATTAATTAAGGAAAAATCTCGGGTTTCTAATTTGAATATTCTATTTGGATCAAGTAAATGCTCTACTCGCTTTAGAAAGAAACCGCCAGAAACTTCACGAGAGGTTTCAGAACTTTTTCCCGCTACCAAAATAGAAAATTTATATTCCGGATGAATATCAAATAACTTCTCCTTATTTTCAAAGTCGAATAAAGTCAGCAGTCTATTTTCAGTAATAAGCTTAGCAAAAAAATCCTTATTTGAATCATTAAAAGCTATACCGGTTGGAATGATGAGCCCCCATGCTTCCTTGGAGAACTGAAGGCATAACTCGGCAAAAAGAGAGGAAAGCTCGATTTTTCCGATAGCAGTCAATGAAAAACGCTTTGATTCTTTAACAAATTTAGCCTCGGATGCAAAAGAAGCCCTTGCTTCTTTATACTCATTATAAAGAGAAGGATTTGTTTCTTTAAGTTGCTCAATCAGCTTTTTACGCTCGTCCTGTTTAGGAGCATCAACGATGTCGTTGTCTTTGCCTAAGAACCATTTCTCATCTTCCATCTGGAGTTTATCCCACGGTGGATTGCCGCACATCACATCGAATCCACCGCCATTAGCGAATACAGCGGGAAACTCAACGCACCAATGAAAGAAACGATGCTTGGCGGATGTCTCTGCAATTTGCCGTTTGAATTCCGGAGTGAGTGGTACGTATCTATTGTCAGGCGATTCAAGTTGTTTGATTTCTTCAAGAGCCTGATAAACAGTCGCGGTATAGGGAAAGTCGGGCAGACGTGTAGAACCAGACTCGGCATCCGGCATAATATCACTCATTGAGAACTCATGATAGAATGCATCAACGTAGATATCGCAGGCTCGACGAAGAGATTCCACTCTTGGAGATTTCATCAAATCTTCCCATCGGTGTTGTTTGGTGAGTTGTTCCAATAGGGTATTCTCCGGCATTGCGTTTATTTGGCACACCTGTTCACCGAGGTTTATCTGTTCATTTTCAATTCGTGTGATGTTATATTCTTCGCCGAAAAGGCTGGTTGTATGCCAATTCTCTGACACACCCTCTCTCTTTTTTTTTGCATCTGCGATAGCTTGTTTGTTGAGCTTTTTAAGCGTTTTCAATGCTTCCTTATCGCCGCTGAAGGCTTTATCCGGAACGCCTTCGAGGAGCATGTCGAGGTCAGTAATTCCGACTACAGAGTTACCGCATCGAATATGGTGGTCAAGGAATGAGAGTGGTTTACCGGCATAATATCCCTCTATCCATAATACAACTTTACAGAGTTCCACTGCATCAGGATTGAAGTCGACGGCATAGACGCATCGCTGAATAACCTCGTGGAGCGCACGGCGATAATCCATGGAGGCCGGGTTGTCTTCTCCTGTGCGGATAGAACATACATACCATGCAATGGTTCGGGCCATGGCAAGCACGATATGACCTGAGCCTGAAGCTGCGTCACAAACCTTCATATCAAGCAAAGCCTTTACCTTTTCTTCCGGCGTGGAGAGTTTTGAAATCTTTTCTTTGATGACCGGTTCCAGTGTAGTGCGGATAAGGCTTTGAACGAGGTCTGGGCGGGTATAATAGCTCGAAGTAGACTGACGGTCGAGACCTCCGATATAGTCAAATGTCCAAGGAGTAGCGTCGGTCCCGGGAGTAATGACCGGATGCTTTTCGAGTATACCCTCGTAAACCGAACCGAACTCCTCGACATCAAGAGATGAATAGTTAATTTTGACGGTCTGACCTTTTTCATCGACAAAGACATTCAATGCGCGGAATGCGTCAAACATGGCTTCGTTAGAGATTGCACATTGCTTCAGCCAATGAAGTGTTTCACAATCAAACAACATGCCGCCAAGCGGTTTGATTCCAAGCCTACTGCCGAAATCCTCATCTTCAAAGAGTCGGAATGTCTCCATTAGCCCACACCACATATCGGAATGTCGGCTGTCGCGCACATAATTCAGTTCCGAGAGAGTGCGGAAGCGGGATGCGGCATAGTAGCGTGAATAAATCTCTTTCCACCGCATTATCATTTCCGAATCTCCGTCATAGACAAGATTACGGTCCTCAATAATGAACAGGAAGAGTATGCGGTATATAAAATGCATTAATTCCTTATTGAAGGAATCCGACGACAGCTCGCCGGAGGCAAGAGATTCCCGCAATGAATTGTTGGCAGGATTGCGCAGAGCTGCATTTCCAATAGTAAGCATTGCTTTCTGGGCAGCTTCAGACAAACCGGCACGGATACGGTTGCCGCTCTCGATGCTGAGGTTGAAATATCGTTCGATTATGCTCTGTTCGTCACCGACGGTTTTGAATCTCGATGAATGGAGAATCCGGAACATCAGGCAGAACTCCGCATATTTGTCCTCCTCCAGCATCCGGCGGAGATCAAACTCGATGTAAGTGAGTTTGACCAGCTGGCCTGAATTGCGAATAAGTCTAAGGGTTGGACCGTTTGCAATGATGCCGTAAATATGCTCGGTATTGTTGAGATATTCAAGCATAGTGGCATGAGCCGACTTGTCGCGGCGATTGCCTTTGACGCGGAAATCGAGCGAGCAACGTTCCTGAGCGTCAACGTCGGCATTGCCTGTGCGGTCGCCCTTGACAATCACCGGCATATTGCCAATGTCGGGACAAAGCCATGTGATGTCGTGAGTGGAACCGGTATCTGATTCGACAAACGATTGCTGACGCTGCGGATGATAGCCGAAGAGGAGCAAAAACTGCTCCATGAACTCACGTGAACGGCGTGTGCCGTAAGGGTCATTATTACTGGAGCGCGTGAGATAAAAGCCCCATGAGGCCCGCAGCGCAGTCCATGCATAGTCAATCGCTTCCTGCACTGTTGTGTCAAGGTCGGCAAAGTCAATATCCCTGTTGCCGGCGATAGTGCGGTCGGTATCAATGGTATGGAGAATGTCGTCGGACAGCATGTGTCCATAGACGTGTATGCTTGTATAATCCATCAGATTCTTCGTTTAGGGATAAAGACAAAGGCGGCAATCACATCCATTGGGAGGACTGGTTCCACCACTTGATATTCGTCGGCAGCAAGATATGAGCGGTATTGCGAGAAAGCTGATACAAGCCTGGAGGCGCGTTCGAGCGCAATGTCATCTGTATGAGCTTTAAGCTCGTTTCTGTCTTGACACCAACGTGTCAGATTATTGAAATGATTACTTTGGGTGACCATGTCGAGATTTCCGGATGCTCTTGCATCAAAGAAGAGTTCTTTGCACTCTTCCTGCGATAGGAAATCATGATTATCAATTTTACCATGATATCCAATAAAAATCATTTCCTCGCCAACCAGTTCGCGGTCGGGATGCTTAGTGTCTTTTATGACACTTCTGACGCGCATTAGCATTACAGTGGTACGCCGGTCAACAGCATCGGTCTCCATAACCATAGCACGAGACGCGGCCAATTCACCACTGTTAATGGTATCGTTTACAACTGCACGGGAAAGGTCGTCCACAAGAGGATGATTGCGCCCGATATACTGATAATTCTTCGGAGTGGGTGATGCAAATGAAATACAGACTATGTCTTTGGCATCTTTTCGGAAATACCCTCGACTTTTGAGTGAGGGAGGAAGTGAGGCATGTACAAAATGATAGCACATGTCGGCATCTTTGAAGAGCTCTACTCCGGTATGTCGTAATTCTTCGGTAACGAAGCGCTCTGTGTCCTCAACGCCACCAATAACTTCACGGGCCTCAAGCAAAGAGGAAATGAGCCTGTCAGGTCGCATATCCTTATTATTATGGGCATAATATGTGCGACTCTGTTTCTGATCTTCCTCCAGACGCTTTATCCGAATTTCTTGTTCTTCTTCCTCGTATCGTTTGAATTCTTCGTCATCGTCGAAAAGAGACCTCTGAATAAACTCACCTTGATTTTCCGCCTTGGCAACAATGATTTCATTAACAATACGATTCATAAGCGAATCGTCATTTTCGGCAATAGGAAGATAAACTCCGAGACGACGTTTGATCTCTTCTTGCTTGCGATAAAGCACATTAAGAATCAATTTATCGACAGGATTATTGTCGGCATACATAGTGGATATCAGAACTTCCGGAGATGTTTGGCCGAAACGGTCGATACGACCATTTCGCTGCTCCACGCGGTTGGGGTTCCAGGGTAGGTCGTAGTGTATCACAGCGTCAAAAGCCTGCTGAAGATTGACCCCTTCAGAAAGACAGTCGGTACACACAAGCACATGACGTGGCGATTCCGCAAGTTCGTCAATCTTGATCTTGCGCTCTTCATCCGCCATTCGGGATGTAATGACTCCGACAGATACATCTTTGAACTTTTTCCCCTTCAGTTTCTCCGTCAGGTACTTTCCGACATACTCGGCTGTTTGAATATACTGACAGAACACAATGGGATTATTACCATTGTCTAGGGCAAAAGACACAAGCCGCACAGCCTGTTTAACCTTGTTGTCGTTATCAGCCTCCATAATAGCTTTTAACTCGCCGACAAACTGCGACAATCTGTTTTTTTCTTTGCCAACCGCTCTGCGATAGGCCGTCGGGACAGTATCATCGCCATTCAGGAGGTCTTTCAGTGAGTCATTGAATTTATATACACCGTCATCGCTGACTGGATCGTCGGAATTTATATCAGCCGTATTTCTGATTTTATTCTCAAGCATGGAGATGCCGGCGGCAGGACTTGACATTACGCCGCGCATAAGTGCCAGCAAATCCCAATAGATGTAGCGTCGTTTGCGGTTCTCTTCTTTCGCAGCCTCGATAAGGCCTCCTTTAATGAAATTTATCAGGTCGTTGAGCACATTCTTATATGAGTTGCCAATCTCATAATGCTCGTTGTCGTCTATTCGTACTTGTTCGGGGAATACAGTCTCTTCGCCCAGATATGGTTTTATATCTGCACGACGACGCTGGATGAAATGGCGTGAAAGTTCTTCACGTTCCTTGGCGGTCTGAAGTTGATAGTCTTCAAATTTTTTGTCAAGCAGTCCCACAAGCGACTGAAACTCCTCGGTCTGACCGCTATGGGGGGTAGCTGTCAGCAATATCATTTGCTGGTCGGGTTTGTCTGCAAGTTCGCGGAGAAGACGATGCCGCAATTGCTGGCTCTTGTTAGCTCCGCGAGGGCGCGCACATGTATGAGCCTCATCAATAATAACCAATTCAGGTGCGTGCTGTATGAAACTCTTATAGCGATTATCGGCTTTGACAAAATCTATTGATACTACCTGAAAAGGTATATCTCGGAATACATTCTGATTTGCCTGTAGTTTTTTCTCCAAGCGACTGATTGTGCTTGATCGGATCATCTCGGCATCGAGACCAAATTTATCTTTAATCTCATTTTGCCATTGTTCGCAGAGGTGAGGCAGACACACCACGGCAAACCGACTTATTTCTTTCCGGTCGAGTAGCTCTTTTGCGATTAGGAGCGATTCAAGAGTCTTTCCGATACCGACGTCATCGGAAATCATCAGCCTGATTTTGGGTTGCTTCAAAGCAAGGATCAGCGGAACCATTTGATAAGGCCGAGGCTCGAAAGACAATCTGCCAAGACACTTGAACGGTCCGGCAACGTCGCGGAACGACAGACGGCAAGCATCGTAAAGGATATGCGTAGCATCTGGCCATCCTTTTGAAAGGTCATAAGCTGTCGGTGCTTTGAAATTGTAACTCTTTAGATTTAACTTGCCTTCGTACAGGGGGAGATAGAGGCCAACGGTCTCGGCATCAGTTCCACCAAGCGGTTTTATTAATATAATATCCTCATTCGGGGATTGCTGCACAACCCACGGGCGATTACGAAAATCAACTAAAGTCCCGGTCTTGAATTCCATATCTGTGTCAGTTTACCGGTTTGAATAAATCGCGATGAGCCTCGATGAACTCATTCAGTGGGGTAGCGTAGTGCCATGAGAGAACGATATATCCCGCATCCTCGAGCACATCCCGTTTATTAAGGTCATCGGCTTTCACCTCTGGACGGTCGTGTGGTGTGCCATCACAGAAAACGACTATACGGTCGCCATACATGAAGTCGGGTTTCACATAATATTCGTCGGGGAACATCGGCTGAGCCTTGTCGGGCAATCGGAGCCTATGATCATGAAGATATTTGAGAAAGTCGTATTCAGTCTGACTGCTTTGGTCGCGGGCGGATTCGAGTTGACGGTATTGTTCATCATATCCGATCGACTGACCGCGTTCATGGCGTTCCGGAATTACTTGTCCAAGTAATTTGAGTGAGGTGTGAATCTTGCGGATGTCTATCTGGTCGTGATATGGCTGGTTGTAATAATTGAGCAGATTGGTATAATCGGCAGGTGAAAGATTCTTTATCTCCTCGTCAGGAGTATCGCCGAAACAGATTTCATAGGTTCTTGCTACGACCTGTCGGTAGGATTCGGGGTCCTCTACTAATCGAGAAAGAACACCTAACGAACCTTCGGCATTCTCATATATGAAGATGTTTGGAATATTCCCTTCACCCATAAGTTCTCCGCCGATTTCGCTACCTTCAATCTGGAAAACATCTTCAATCGCCTGTTTGAAGGCATACATGAAGGTGCGAACGGCACTCTTGTCTTCAAGTTGAAGCGACTGAGTCGGCTGGATATATATGGCATTTGCGATAACTTCAGTAAAGAGCTTAACAAACATAAGCCGTCCGGCTTGTTCAGGATGCTCCTCTTCGTATTTACTCAGACGTTCAACTCCATCCTGGCTCACCCATTCCCCAGTACGCGAATCAAACGGGAATCCATTACTGTGTTGCTCGTTCTTCGAAGACAGGAAATATGTGATACGACAGGAAGGAATATATCGTATATTGGCAAGATGTGAATCCCCGAGTTTTAATTCGATTTCACTGATTGAGTCAGGGTCGTCACATGCGAAATATGTGTCAGTGCGGTAAGATTTGCGAGAGCGTTCTTCTTCCTGACACGTAATCTTATCCTCTTCACTGGCTCTCATGTCTCCAGCCTGTATGCACACGCCACCCACCAGCTTGGAATTACCCTGTAATGGCTCGCCTGTTATTACATCTACCTGATGCGTCGCATTCTGCTCATCTTTGTTGATATAACCTGTCTTGGGGTTATATACGAAAATATGCTTTTGGATGTCACCTGTGAGCATCATACTTGCGATACGGAACTTACTGCCGTTGTTGTAGATGATATTCTGGGGGCCGAATTCCCTAAGTGCAAGACTTTTTGCACGACTGAGATTTTCAACCTTGTCACCCTTATATTGTAAAAGGGCACGTTGGGGGAGTTTCGTGAAATTGTATCCTGGAAGAAATCCTTCACTGGCTAAGTATCGATAAGGATAGAACTCATTTTCTTCACGATTAGCGCCTTGATTCTTGCCGAGCAGCATATCTCTCAGATTTTCAGCCCGGGCCTGTTTCAGGTGGGCCTCTTTCTTCTCCTTGGAATTTTCGCCATATGCACGGTTCTCGATGATGAGGTTGGCTTCTACAATTTGCGTCTGGGCATCTTTGTAAAGAGTGCGCCATCTATCGAGAGCTTTGTCAAAATCATGTCCATAGCTATTGAGCACATTATCTATCCATTGGTCGGAAAACCATCGGGGATTTTCCTCTCGAAACCGCATCAGAAAATAATCATCAGAGATTGCTTTCTGGAACAAGCTCTTGATTTTTTTCTTGGTATCTTCTGAAAGTTGAAGGCGATGCCCGACTGTATCAAGCAATACAATATGGTTTATATCGGAATAATCCACTAATGCTGCAACACCGTCAGACAATTCCGGAACAGGTTGCAATGAAAATATCATTGAATGGAGGTGCGATTTGAGAAGCTCCTCGTTGACAAGTTCCATGCGAGGGGCCTTCACTTCTCCACTCACCATTTTCTCTGGGTACCGGAGATAATAATTTTCATGCGAATTGCGTGGGCGGCAATATGTATAGATGAGAGCTGCCTGTCCGCTTCGACCTGCACGACCAGCACGCTGAGTGTAATTGGCCGGAGTGGGGGGCACATTTCTCATACCGACAATACTTAAATCGCTAATATCGATACCCAGTTCCATTGTCGGACTACAATATAAGTTAGGGAATTCTCCTGCTCTGAACTGTTGTTCGCGCAGTTCACGTTCTTCCTTTGGCACTTGTCCCGTATGATCTTTTGCCAAAAGAGTATCAGAATAGTCCGAAATGGACTTATAGATATTTTGAAAATAACGGTTAGGCTCTTTATTAAAGGTTTCCGAAGTGAGCGACCGATAGCGGGTCATGTCAGTACGAATATTTTCCTCGTCGCCTTTGTTCCATACGAGCATATCGTAATGGAGCTGATATAACCCATTATTGCTGATTATGTAATTGTCAAGCTTTGAGAACAGAGATTGTATATATTGGACGTAATCTTCATCAGTTGTGATTTCCGGACCTCTGTGATTGCGGAGATAGTCTTTCACAAACTGAGCGAGTTTTGAACGAGGCCCACCGCTTTCAACACAATGCTTATTGCATCGAGTTACCATGTCGCGGGAGATATAGATAAACTGTGATGGAAGTATCCTATCATTGTCTTCAAGCGACCAAGGCGTTAACAGCGTGTTTCTTACTGACTTTTCCAAATCAATTACAGCGTTTTCTGTGCGATTATTGTCGTACATGCACCGACGATGACGGAAGTAATCGAATATCTGAATCAAGAATTCCTCCTTGTCTTCATCAGAAAGACCGTCAAGTTCGGGAATATCATACAGACGTTCACTGTCGTTTTCGCCGGTTATCTCTTCATGAAGATATTTATAAGATATGTCAAGCAGTGCACAATCTTCAAGGTTGGGCATTATCACAGTCCAATTCCCGATAAGGTCATCATAAATCTTACTTTCAAGGAAGCTTATGAAAATGCGTTTTTGGTCTTCAAGTCCATGGCCTCGCTTAGGATGCTCTATATACTCCTCAGGCCGTAGAGCAAGAGCTTCAAAGGTCAGTCGTCCAATATTGGTACAGTCAATCGGTTCATTAGTCGAGCAAATAGCTTTCCAAATTGCACTGCGAATTTTACCAATATGGACAAAATCATTGAAATGACCTGCCTGTAGTGCCGCATCTTGACGAGCATCCACAAAAGTCATGAGCTTTCGGTCTGTGACTGGTACTCTATCTTGCCCCATGTTAACGATATTTTCATAACTTAACACAGTTGTAGCAGTACTTCGACCTTCGCCACCAATCTTTGATAGTTTTGTCCACTCCTTTGTTCCTCCAGTATATACCACCCTTGAAGTCGGATCATATCTCAAAGGTGCTTCAAGAAACCAACCCTCGATATAATCGTCTCCTGGTGATTCTTCGCTTTCAGAGTAATGTCCTAAAGTGTCGAACCAAATTTTACGGGGAATTCGGGATTCATAGTTCTTCTTAAGTTTACGACCATGTTTCGTTGCTGTGAACCAATCATCAGGAATATCGTCTGCGTCTAGATCAAGCGCAAAATCTTTTATGTTTTCTCCCTCATGAGGTACAATTATATAACCGTCTAATCCTGAAGATGGCTCATCTTCAGTAACAATATTGGCATCAAATGCTCTTGGCATCAATCGGTCGTGTGTGCGCTTGACGACATAGAATTCATGACCACTGATACGGCTGAACACAACGGAGAAATACATTGGTTTGTCGCCGTCCTCACCTGTGTCACAATATAGTTTCTCCTCTACCGTGAGGCATCTTAAATCAGGAGTGCCGAGTGTTGCATAAACATTGCCTGTCTGTGGAATGAACTGATGTATTTTATATGGAAGTATTTTCTTCCCGGCCTCTTTATTTACATTATTACACCATTCAAGTAATTCTGTAATGTGTTTTACACACAATTGTAATTCTCCTATACCTAAAAACCGATTGAGATCGTAGGCAATTCCTTTGGTCTTGTTCTGATTGATTATAGGTAATGGTTTAGCCCTAAAATATCGATGTTCGTCTTCACGATACTGCATAGCTATATGCTGTTCAAGCCATATAGCAGTAGGATGTTCCATTAATTTTTCGATGCTGTCATTAGGGTTGATGTCTGCTCTGACAGCTTTAGCCAATCCTTGACGGGAGATTTTTCGTTCAGGTAGCCCCGGAATAAGAGTCTCATCTATGACTTGTTCAGTATCATAATGATTCCCAAAAATACATGATGCAACTTCTGCAACTTTAGACTTTTGTTCAAGGTGGCTCATTCCTTCTCCTGAGACCATTGTGGCTGATGTGCCAAAGCATAATACTTCGTTCTTTGCTTGAGCACGTATGCGGCGAATCAACATTGACACATCGCTGCCCTGCATTCCTCGGTAAGTGTGCAGTTCATCAAAAACGAGAAAATGAAGATTGTCAAGGAAGCATTTGCGTAGCCCTTCCTCATTGCGAGCTCGTGTCATCAATAACTCAAGCATCATATAGTTGGTCAATATGATGTTGGGCGGCCATTGTTGCATTTGCTGGCGCTTTTGCTCATTTTCCTGTCCGGTATATTTGCCGAAAGTAAATGGAGCCGTTTTCCCGGTCTTCAATTCGTAGGCATCTGCGTATCTTTGCAGTTCCTCTGATTGTGAGTTAATAAGCGCATTCATCGGATATACGATGATGGCTACGGTCTTATTCTCACAGTCGGAAGGATGTTGCAATATATAGTTGAATATCGTTGCCATGAATGTTCGGGACTTTCCGGATCCTGTACCGGAAGTCACGATAAATTCCTTGCCTTGACAGCCAAGTTCAATTGCTTCCTGCTGATGTTTATAAAATCGTTGGTTGAAAAAATTAACAAGTTCGGGATGCAAAGGAAGACCATTGGCAATCATTTCATCCACGCCACTACCCAGCTCAAAGTTTGGGTTGAACTGTATTAAAGCGTCAGGCCACATCTCCTCATTGGCTATGGCATCTGTGACCTTCTTCTTAATGCGAGGATCTTTAATAGTTATAAAACTTGAAATATAGTTCTTATAACTTCCTTTGAGCCTATTGTAAGTATTGATGATATTCATGGACAAGGGGTTATGATTTTGTAGACCAGAGTAAGTCTTTAATATCAACGTCAAGTAGTGCCGCCACTTTTGTAAGTGTCTGCAAATCTGGGTGTGTTGTATTTGTACACTACTTAGATATAGTGGCAGGATCCTTGCCCAATTCCTGAGCAAGCCACTTGTTAGAACGTTTCTTTTCTACTAATACTATTTTTATCCGGTTTATATCTTGTTCGTCACTCATGTGTCTAATAATTGATTTAAACGTAAAAATAATAATTTTAAATGAAACCCAGGTAATTTTGAGAACTATTTTTTGTCGCCATTGATAATTTCGGGCTCTCTAACTTGGAACAAAAGAGATATCATAGAAGACAAATGAGTCGCTGTCGTACAAAATCCGTACAAAATAGTGCATAAAAACGCGTAACGCTGAAAGTTATCAGCATTAGGCGTTCTTGTAAGAGTTAAGTTTTTTCGCTCAGTAGCAGTTAATTGCTATCAATATAAATAATTAATAATCAACTAATTACTTGCTGGTGTGGTGCATAGAACATCTTGTCGCTCAACGGATTGTGAATCTTCGGGTACAAAAGCCCGAATTTGCTCCGTTTTCACCTTCTGAAAAATCACTTTCCCAGACCCTCTCGGGCCTGTGTTTTTGGACTTGCAAAATTAGCGATTTTAACTAAGAGTATGTTTACTTTTTAGAGTTGTTAAACTTTAGATATGATTTATCAGTAGCTTGACAGTAGCAAAGTCAATCATTTCCTCAGCAGATTCATTGGTCTGCTCATAGTTTCTTGAGAGCCGTCTGAATCCGTCAAGCCAGGCAAAAGTTCTTTCCACGACCCATTTCAGAGGTTTTGGAGTAAAACCTTTGGTTCCATCAGGAGTGTTGCAGACCTCAAGCTCTATCATAAAATCGGACTTCACCTGATCTGGAATATCTCCACGATATCCTCTGTCCACAAGGATCTTTTTAAGTGTCGGCCAAAAGAAAGATGTCTGCCCGCAGAGTGGATATGCAAGTCTGGAATCATGCTTTCCGGCACTGTCAACCGTCCGGCCGAGGATGAAGCCATTGCGGTCAACCACGATGTTGCGTTTGATACACCTGACCTTCTTATTGGCATCGAAACCGTTGAGACTGTGACGGTTGCCCCATTTGATGCTTTGGGCATCCAATGCTCCGACAGCAGGACATTCGTTCTGTCTGCGTTTCTTTCTGATTCTCATGATTGTCTTTTCTATGAAATGTTCGATATGGCCATCCTCTCTCCACTTGCGGAAAAATTTATAGATCGACTGCCATTTCGGAAAATCCCTGTGGAGCATTCGCCACTGGCAACCGCTGCAACAGATTCCATCCTTTCCAGCTGGAAACCGTTTTGTCGAAACGGTTGTGTACGGAACGGAAGGAGTCCATCCAGGCATTTGTTCTCTCAATGATGTATCTGAGAGACAGGAGTTCTATGTCCAAAAGATATTTCTCATCGTTTTTGGTATGATTGTTGAAATCCACATTTGCTATGATTCCGGCGCTCTCGCACTTTCTTCTGAAATCGTGACAGTCAAATCCGGCATCGGCATTGAGAAAAAGGCCGTCGGTGGAAATACCAGCGTTTCCCATCATGCCGAAAATTTGGTCAGGCGAAGTTCCAATCTCATGCACGTCATGATGCTTACCGGATTTTGGCTCCGATATAGCCACCGGAATGCCCTGACGGTCAGTGATAAATATGGCGTTGGTAGTCTGCGCGGCTTTGTGCGCTGCGCCACCAACTTCCTCACCTCCGCGCCGTGCTACGGTATGGTTGCCATAAAGATCGGCACTGGAGAGGTATATCTTGTCGCGATTGCGTCCAAGAAGCGATTCCCAGCTTTTCTGCCACGAACCGTCTTTGCACCACTGCCGGAACTTCCCTAAGATTATTTTATAATGGAGGACTACTCCGGTGAAGATTGCCACGGTGGGAATCATGTGCCATTGACAACCTGTCTTGAGCTTATACAATATGCATTGGATGACCTCGCAAAGGTCTCCCTTGCTTGTATAGCCTCGTTTGGCGGTTGTCAGATACGGCAGGATTTCCATTCCTATGGTGTCTTTATCTATGAGTTCTATCAATTTAAGGAGTGTTTTGGTGTGTTTTTCTCATTACACTTAACATTCCTTATTGTATTTTGTATCTTTAAAATAAGTCAAGATGACTTCACAGTCTTGCCTGTAATTAGTTCTCGCGGATCGACATTGAGAATTGTAGCGATTGATACGAGCATTTCCAAAGATGGCTGAGCAGAATTAGAGCACCATCGAGAAACGGTAGCTTCATTTTTGCCTAATTGCTCAGCAAGCCATTTGCCCGTTCGATTCTGTTCTACCAGAACAACCTTTATCCTATTTATCCTTTCTGTGCCGATATTTATACTGTTTGTCGGCATGATATCATTCATTGATGTTATTTGCAAATTTAGTGATATTGTTTGAACTGACAAAATTATTTGGCGCGAAGATTTTGCTGCGTCAGGGAAATTCACTAAATTTGAACTATTCGCAAATCATAACGCAATGGCAAAATATATAAACCTATTGAAAGTTGTCCTCGCTGAGCAGCATAAAACCAACCTTTGGTTGGCCAAGACTCTCGGCAAGGATCCCGCTACTGTTTCTAAGTGGTGTACCAACACGGCTCAACCCTCATTGGGAACCCTTCACGAGATAGCACAGAGACTTAACGTTGATATTCGCACATTGCTAAATGCCACCGAAGATGTTTTGATGGCATGTGAACCCTCAACACCTTACGGAGATCATGAAGGTGACACCAAACTGACCTTTCAGCTCAACAAGAAGATAGAGTTAGCAGCATCGCTCACCAACATACTCACCAACATACTCAACAAACGAAGCTACAACTACACCACTTACTCGCAACTCTCATCCTTCGAGAGCCGGCGACGGCTCCGTGGCCGTCAGCTTCTATTCTCGATAACCCTCAGAAAATGAACAGACTAATCATATCAATCATCGTCCTTTTCTCGGAGATAGCATCAATGTCACAGCAAAAAGCAGCCATAGAGATAAGCTATCGATATTCCCATCCTGTGCAGACTATGAAAAACGCAGAGCCGGATATAACTAACCAATATATCCTTCTTACGGATGGAACTCAATCAAAATTCTATTCTCCGAAAACTGAATATATCGATTCAATTGAATCCACTCCAGAGGGGTTTGAAAAGTTCAATACGTTCAAAAGAATATGCTACGAAAAGAAACAATCGGATCAGATTCCGAGGGTTGACGGTTCCTTCTACATCACCAAATCAAAGACAAAAAACAAGATGTGCACTTACGACATTGCTAGTGCCACAAAGTTCAGGTGGGAGGAACCGATGCCGCATATCGAATGGGTTGTAACCGATTCTACAATGACGGTTGTAGATTATGAGTGCTTTATGGCGACCTCCGATTATCATGGACGAAAATGGACTGCATGGTTTGCGCCCGAGATACCCATAGGCGACGGCCCGTGGAAACTCTGCGGACTTCCGGGAATTATTTTGCAGGCAGAGAGTGATGGCGGGCAATACCGATTTGTAGCCGATGGCATACAGCAGGCACGAAACCCTGAATATCGTATATATGGCAAGGAGAAATGGGAACCAATTAAACGAGAGGAATTCTGGAATTTGCGCAGAGAATGTCTTGAAAATCCATCACGCAACAGAGGTGTCGGGGGCAATACCATAGTCTACAAAGGAACGAACTATACAAAATACCTTCCGAAAGAAATTGTTGATTACATAGAAACCGATTATTAAGAAATGAAGTATCTATTAACAGGATTGGTAATGTGTGTTGTGGCGATAGCCGCAAGCGCACAGACAGCCGACATTGCAGTCAGCTATGAGGCTCATCATCCCAATCTCCGCAACGGCAAGGATGATCTGACAAGCCAATATATATTGCTTGCCAGCTCTGATGAGTCAAAATTCTACTCACCGAAAACAGAGTATGTCGATTCGCTTAAATCAGCACCTGACGGAAAGGCAAAGCTGGATGAGATGACACGCAATGCCTATCTCGGAGGAAAATGGGACGACATTCCCCGTTCCGACGGCTCGTATTATGTAGTTAAATCAGGGAACAAATACACATATTATGACAATTCCGGCCTTGAAAAGTATGTGTACGAAGAGCCTGTTATAGAAATGAAGTGGGAAGTTGTGGATGATTCAACCAAAAATATTCTCGGATATGAATGCATGATGGCTACTGTCGATTACCATGGCCGCAAATGGACTGCGTGGTTCTCTCCGGAGATTCCAGTGATTGCCGGGCCATGGAAACTTGCCGGTCTGCCGGGACTTATATTGAAGGCGACAGCCGACGGTAATCAATACAGCTTTATTGCCACCGGCATACAACAGACAGACAAGCCTATAACGCCCATATATCTTGCAAATGAATACGAGAAAACCGACCGCATCAAATTTCTCAGAGCGCGTCGCAGCTTCCTTGACAATCCGCTCGGAAAAATCAACGCACAGTTTGCCGGATCGGGAGTGTCAGTCAGCAAAGTCCAAAACGAAGACGGCAGTGACGCATCAGGTTCTCTCTTTGTCCCTGCATCCGTTGTTGATCTGATTGAAACTGATTATCATTGAAAGAGGATTCAATCTAATGTCCCGATATTCAGGGGTATAAAAATATGAGTGTCGACAAGGTGCTGGCACTTGCCCAGTCCATCGTTATGATACAGCTTACTCTTCCACAAAACAAACAAACAAACCATATCACGGACCATGCTCATGAAACGTCATCAACGCATCGCACCTCTTTTCTCAGATAATTTTTGGGGTACGCGTTGACGAATTCAGGGGATTGCCTTTTTGTATTTTTCAAGTTCAGCATCGCTATTTGGCTCCATATAGAACTCAAGCCATGAACTCGCTTCCTTGCTCGCGTCATATAGCTGAAGCATTATATCAACTACCTGTTCTTTCTGACATTAACCGCTCCAATAAAATCTCTGTCGGCCATCGCTTCAAGCAGTCCGAAAAAATCTTGTTCATCAATTTTCAACGAGCGGCAAATCACACGACGGTTTGCTCCCTCTGGAATCATATTAGAGAAGAAAGGGAACAAGTACTCAGAACAAAAAGCATCGGTTCTTTTGGGTAACGTCGTAGAAATCGGGGGCATGGGAGAGTCAAGATAATCTTTACAATATTGGAAAGAATAT
>ERZ777305.1784-NODE-1784-length-22204-cov-3.519798_pt1 | contig 22204 bp, 18 predicted proteins | sample MGYA00374965_ERZ777305 | MGnify/ENA primary metagenome ERZ777305 (study PRJEB29328, sample SAMD00013331) | mouse gut metagenome | study: EMG produced TPA metagenomics assembly of the Metagenome analysis of fecal microbiota from mouse which was promoted... | reverse complement strand
CGGACTTGCCCTTGGGGTCGAAGTCGGAGCCGCCCTTGCCGCCGCCGATGGGCAGACCGGTGAGAGAATTCTTGAAGATCTGCTCGAAGCCCAGGAACTTGATGACTCCCAGGTTCACGCTGGGGTGCAGCCGCAGCCCGCCCTTATAGGGCCCGATGGCGGAGTTGAACTGGACCCGGAAGCCCCGGTTCACCTGTACCTTGCCCTTGTCGTCCACCCAGGGCACCCGGAAAATTATCTGCCGTTCGGGCTCTGTGATGCGCTCTAAGATACCGTTTTCCTGATACTTGGGCTCGGCGTTTATCACCGGCTCCAGAGAGGTGAGGACCTCGGTGGCGGCCTGGAGGAACTCAGGCTCCGACGCGTTCTTCCTCTTTAAAAGCTCCAGCTGTTCGCTTACGTAAGACATTTGGCAATCCCTCCAAAATGCAAGTTTATTTTTCTATCCTGCAAAATCTGTTTCTATATTACCATAGTTCTCTGGATTTTACAAGGGGTATTTTGAGAAAAAATCCGTAGACTTACAAAAAGGGGCCGTGGAAAATGCAAAAAAACCGTGAACAGGGCGAAAGCGGCTTGACAGCGGCGGCCGGTTGTAATAAAATAACAGCGTATGGGTAAAAAACCAGTTTTGGAAGGAGCGACCTGCCAATGAGCCATAGAGACGTGTACGAGTCCCCCCTGTCCGCAAGGTACGCGGGGAAGGAGATGAAATACCTTTTTTCCCCGGACATGAAGTTCCGCACCTGGCGCAGGCTGTGGATAGCCCTGGCCGAGGCCGAGCATGAGCTGGGCCTGCCGGTGACGAAGGAGCAGGTGGAGGAGCTGAAGAGCCATGCGGAGGACATAAACTACGAGGTGGCCGAGGCGCGGGAAAAAGAGGTCCGCCACGACGTGATGAGCCACGTGTACGCCTATGGGAAGCAGTGCCCGGGGGCGGCGGGGATAATACATCTTGGGGCCACCTCCTGCTATGTGGGGGACAATACGGACATAATTATTATGACCGAGGCCCTAAAGCTTATCCGGGACAAGCTGGTGGCGGTGCTTCGGGTGCTGGCTAAATTTGCCGGGGAGTACGCCGGCCTGCCGACTCTGGCGTTCACCCACTTCCAGCCCGCCCAGCCCACCACCGTGGGAAAGCGGGCGGCCCTGTGGATACAGGACCTGCTTCTGGACCTGGAGGACGTGGAGCACCAGCTTTCTAAGGCGAAGCTGCTGGGGTCAAAGGGCACCACCGGCACCCAGGCCAGTTTCCTGGAGCTTTTTGAGGGAAACCACCAAAAAGTGAAGGAGCTGGACAAAAAAATTGCAGAAAAGCTGGGGTATGGCGAGTGCTTCGCCGTGTCGGGGCAGACGTATTCGCGCAAGCTTGACAGTCAAATGCTGAACATTTTGTCGGGTATAGCACAGAGCGCGGCGAAGTTCAGTAACGACATACGGCTCCTACAGCACCTTAAAGAAGTAGAGGAGCCCTTTGAGAAGGGGCAGATAGGCTCCAGCGCCATGGCCTACAAGCGCAACCCCATGCGCACCGAGCGTATCGCGTCCCTCTCAAGATATGTGGTGGTGGACGCCTTAAACCCGGCCCTGACCGAGGCGGGCCAGTGGTTCGAGCGGACTCTGGATGACTCGGCCAACAAGCGGCTCTCTGTGCCCGAGGCGTTCCTTGCCGTGGACGGAATACTGACCTTGTACGCCAACGTGGCCGACGGCTTAGTGGTCTACCCCAAGGTGATAGAGCAGCACCTATTGAAGGAGCTGCCCTTCATGGCCACGGAGAACATCATGATGGACGCGGTGAAGCGCGGCGGCGACAGGCAGCAGCTCCACGAGGCGATACGGGTGCACTCCATGGCGGCGGGCAAGGTGATAAAGGAGCAGGGTGGCGAGAACGACCTTTTGGAGCGCATCGCCGGGGACCCCATGTTCGGGGTGACCCTAGAGGAGCTGAAAGAAATACTGAAGCCCGAAAAGTACGTGGGCCGGGCCCCGGAGCAGACTCGGGAGTTCTTAGACGAGGTGCTGGGGCCGGTCTTGGAGCGGTATAGGAACACAAAAACAAGTGAAGCGGAGGTAACTGTCTGATGAGTTTAACATTGCACGTGCCGGAGCTTTCGGAGCTGGGATTCCGTCAAAGGCTTCTATCGGACCCGGAGACCATGAGCTATAACGCGGGCTGTGACCTGGGCTTTCCCGGGTATCATAACGACACCGGCTGCATAGACTTTCCCCGGGGGGATTGGGACGGCTGGTACGCCCGCTGGGTGGGAGCTGAGCCCACGAGATTTTACGCTTACCTGCAGGACACGGCGACCGGCGAGTTTGTGGGCGAGGTGAGCCTGTATGAGACCACGGGCCCCGGGGTGTACGAGATGGGCATCGTGCTGCACAGCTCCCGGCGGGGCAGGGGCTGCTCCCGGGAGGGCATACGCCTGCTGCTGGACCATGCCTTTGGGGAGCTGGGGGCCAAAGAGGTAACCAACTGCTTTGAACCCACCCGGGAAGCCGCGCTGAAGATACACCTGGCCGCCGGGTTTCGGATAGTTCGTGAAGATAACGGCCTGTTATATTTAAGTATAATAAAGTAATAATGAAAAGTAATAGTTTTAAAGAGGTATAGATAATATGGTTAAAGCAATCGTAGGAGCCTGCTGGGGCGACGAGGGTAAGGGCAAGATAACCGACGTGCTGGCTGAGGATTCCGACATAGTCATCCGCTTTCAGGGGGGCTCCAACGCGGGGCATACTATTATAAACGAGTACGGCAGGTTCGCCCTGCACCAGCTGCCCTCGGGGGTGTTCCGGCAGAATATCACCAATATCATCGGCAACGGCGTGGCCTTTTCGGTGGAGAATTTCGTCAAGGAGATGCAGTATATAAGGGACGGCGGCGTGCCGGAGCCCAGAATACTTATCTCAGAGCGCTGCCAGGTGCTGATGCCCTATCACAAGGAGCTGGACGGCCTTGAGGAGGCCCGGCTTGCCGACAAGGCCTACGGCTCCACGAAGTCCGGCATAGCCCCCTTCTACTCGGATAAGTACGCGAAGATAGGCTTTCAGATAAGCGACCTCTTTGACGATAAGGACGCTATATACGAGCGCATAGACCATGTGCTGGGGCTTAAAAACGTGCTCTATCGTGAACTCTACCATAAGGAGCCCCTCAATAGGGACGATATCTATAATAAGCTCATGGAATATAAGGAGATAGTGGCCCCATACGTGGCGGACACCACCACCCTTCTGTATAACGCCGTAAAAGGGGGCAAGACCATACTACTGGAGGGCCAGCTGGGCTCCCTGCGGGACCCGGACATGGGCATATACCCCATGACCACCTCCTCGTCACCCCTGGCGGGCTTCGGAGCGGTGGGCGCGGGCGGAATACCCCCCTACGCCATTGAAAAGATATACTGCGTGGTAAAGGCATATTCCAGCGCCGTGGGCGCGGGGGAATTCGTCTCCGAGATCTTCGGGGACGAGGCCGAGGAGCTCAGAAAGCGCGGCGGCGACAAGGGCGAGTACGGCGCCACCACAGGCCGCCCCCGGCAGGTGGGCTGGCTGGACTTAGTGGCCGCCCGGTACGGCTGCAGGGTCCAGGGGGCCACGGACGTGGCCCTGACGGTGCTGGACGCTTTAGGGTATCTTGACGAGATACCCGTCTGCGTGGCCTATGAGCTGGACGGAGAGCGCATAGACAGCTTCCCGCCCACGGCGAAGCTCAAGCGCTGCAAGCCCATATTGGAGAAGCTGCCCGGGTGGAGGTGCGACATAAAGGGAATAAAGAGGTACGAGGACCTGCCGGAGAACGCAAAAAGATACGTGGAGTTTGCGGAAAAGCACCTGGGGGTGCCGGTCACTATGGTGTCCAACGGACCTGCCAGAGAGGATATTATGTACAGGTAAGGCTAGAGAAAAAGGGAAAACAGTCTGGTTCCGGGCTGTTTTCCTGATTTTAGGGAGGAATTATTATGTGTGGAATTGTAGGTTATATTGGCGGCGAACAGGCCGCGCCTGTGCTCTTGGAAGGGCTCTCAAAGCTGGAGTACCGGGGGTACGACTCGGCGGGGGTGGCGGTCTATAACGAGAGCGGTATGCACGTGGTGAAGTCCAAGGGGCGGCTGGCGGTGCTGGAGGGCATACTGGACAAGGGGGAGAAGCTGCCCGGCACCGTGGGCATCGGGCATACCCGCTGGGCCACCCACGGCGCGCCCTCTGACGTGAACTCCCATCCACAGGTCAGCGACGGCGGGCTCTTTGCCGTGGTCCATAACGGCATAATCGAGAACTATATGCAGTTGAAGGAGCACCTTATGCGCCGGGGGGTGGAGTTCGTCTCCGACACGGACACCGAGGTGGTGGCCCAGATGCTGGAGCACTACTATCGGGGCGACGTGCTGGCGGCCATACGCCAGGTGACCCAAAGGGTAGAGGGCAGCTATGCCCTGGGCATAATCTGCGCGGACTGCCCGGAGAAGGTCTTCGCCGTCAGGAAGGACAGCCCGCTGATAGTGGGGCTCTCGGAGGGCCAGAACTTTATCGCTTCGGACGTGACGGCGATACTGGCCCATACCAGGGAGATAGTGCGCCTTCGCGACAGGGAGATAGCCGTGCTCACCCGAGAGGGGGCGGAGTTTTACGACGAGGAGCTGGAGCCCCTTGAGAAGCCCGCCGAGACCATTGAATGGGACGTGGCCGCGGCGGAGAAGGGCGGCTATGAGCACTTCATGATGAAGGAGATCTGCGAACAGCCCGAGGCCCTCCTAAAGACCATCTCCCCCAGGATAAAGGACGGACGGATAGTCCTGGACGATCTGAAGCTTACAAGGGCCGATATAGAGAAGATCAGCCGGGTATATATCGTGGCCTGCGGCACCTCGTACCATGTGGGGGCCGTGGCCAAGTACGCCTTTGAAAAGCTCCTGCGTATGCCCATAGAAACGGACGTGGCCTCTGAGTTCCGCTACCGGGACCCAATACTGGACGATAAGACACTGGTGATTATAATAAGCCAGTCCGGCGAGACCGCCGACACCCTGGCGGCCCTGAGAGAAGCCAGGCGGCAGGGGGCCCGCACCCTGGCCATTGTGAACGTGGTGGGCAGCACCATAGCAAATGAAGCGGACGACGTGCTCTACACCTGGGCCGGGCCGGAGATCGCCGTGGCCTCTACCAAGGCCTACAGCACCCAGCTGGCGGTGATATATCTTATCGCCCTGTATATGGCCCGGGAGCTGGGGACCCTGACGGAGCAGGAGCTTGAGGAGTACACCAAAGCTCTGGAGAAGCTGCCGGAGCTGGCTGAAGCGGCGCTGAGCGGCAGGGAGACCATACAGTATTTCGCCTCACAATACTTTAACGCCAAGGATATGTACTTTATCGGCCGCAACGTGGACTATGCCGCGTCTCTCGAGGCCTCTTTGAAGCTCAAGGAAATCTCCTATATCCACTCCGAGGCCTACACCGGCGGCGAGCTCAAGCACGGTCCCATCTCCCTTATTGAAGAAGGCACCCTGGTGATAGCCCTGTGCACCTGCGGGCGGCTGTTCGGGAAGATGGCGGCCAATATCCGGGAGGTAAAGGCCCGGGGGGCGGTGGTGCTGGGCCTTTGCACCGAGGAGTTCGCCGGGGAGATGAAAGGGGTGGCGGACTGGCAGTTCTGCGTGCCGAAGGTCCCGGACTTTATGCTGCCCTCTATGAGTATCCTGCCCCTACAGCTCTTTGCCTACTACGTGGCCTCCATGAAGGGCTGCGACATTGATAAGCCCAGGAACCTGGCAAAGTCTGTCACGGTAGAATAAGGAAATTGAAAGGGAAGGTCAAAATGAGAGGGCTGGTTGAGCGGCTTCAAAAGGTTAAACTGTTTGTTTTGGACATGGACGGCACCATATACCTTGGGGACCGGCTGTTCCCATATACTAAATCTTTCCTCGGGGCCGTAGAGGAGTCCGGGCGGGAATACTGCTTTTTTACCAATAACAGCTCCAAAAACCGGGGGGCATACCTTGAAAAGCTATGTAAGATGGGCATAATAATTTCCCCGGAGAAAATGCTGGTCTCGAACCAGGTGATAATAAGATGGCTAAAAGAGAAGCGCCCGGGCAGACGCGCCTATGTGGTGGGCACAGCGCCCCTTATCGAGGACTTCCGGCTGGCTGGCATAAAGCTCTCTGACGCGGCCCCGGACTATGTGGTGCTGGGCTTTGACACCAGCCTGACCTACGAGAAGATAAGCAAAGCCTGCCACTTTATCCGAAACGGCGCGGAGGTCTTCGGGGTGAACCCGGACCTTAACTGCCCGGTAGAGGGGGGCTTTATCCCGGACTGCGGGTCCATCGCCGCGCTGGTGAAGGCCTCGACGGGGGTGCGGTGCGAGTTCTTTGGCAAGCCCTCGAGACATACCCTTGAGTATATATTGGGGCAGAGCGGGCACAGTGCACAGGAAATTGCGGTGGTGGGGGATAGGCTCTACACCGACGTCGCCGTGGCGGCGGGCACACAGGTGACCTCTGTCCTGGTCATGAGCGGCGAGACCACCGAAGAGATGCTGGCAGGCTCTGACATAAAGCCGGACATAATCGCGGAAAACGTGGGAGAAATCGGGGAATATCTGCGCAAAAACGGGTGAAAATATTTGCAAAGGAGGGTGCTCCAATGGAATATTTCAACGCGTTTTGGGTGGGCGGGGCCATATGCCTTGTGGGCCAACTGCTTATAGACCTGACAAAGCTGACCCCCGCCCGGATAATGGTCACATATGTTACGGCAGGCGTATTCTTGGGAGCGCTGGGGCTGTATGGCCCGGTGGTGGACTATGCCGGGGCCGGGGCCACGGTGCCCCTGTGCGGCTTCGGCTGGGCCCTGTCCGAGGGGGTGCGCAAGGCCGTGATAGAGCAGGGGTTCCTGGGGGTGTTCACCGGGGGCCTGACGGCCGGGGCCGCGGGGACCACGGCGGCGGTGTTTTTCGGGTATCTGGCCGCTCTGGTGGCGAAGCCCAGGGATAAGTCGTAAAGGAAAAGCCTCCGGGGGTGCCGGAGGCTTTTTAGTGTGCAAAGAGCATAAGGCTTCTACGGCAGTTGGTTCCCCGCCGCCAGGTACAGCGCATACCAGTCCTCTCTGGACAGCTCCACGTCACAGGCAGTGCAGATATCCTTCAGCCGCTCCGGGTTTGTGCTGCCGGAGATAACCTGCATACCCGCCGGGTGACGCAGTATCCAGGCCGCAGCTAAAGCCTGTTCGCTGACATTATATTTCCCGGAGAGCTCCGAGAGCTGGGCGTTCAATTCCGGGAACTTCTCCTTCCCCAGGAAAACCCCCTCGAAAAAGCCGTACTGGAAGGGGGACCAAGCCTGTACAGTAAGCCCGTGCAGACGGCAGTAGTCCAGCACCTCGCCGTCCCGGTCGGGAGAGCCGGGGAATTTGGTGTTGGCGCAGAGGGCGTGGTCTATCATGCCTGTGTGCAGAAGGCCAAACTGCAGCTGATTTGCTACAAGCTTCTGTCTGAGCCCGGACTGCAAAAGGTCTATCTGCCGGGCGTTAAAGTTGCTGACCCCAAAGCGCTTTACCTTCCCGGCGGCCTCTAAGCGGTCGAAGGCTTCGCCCACCTCCTCGGGCTCCATAAGCGCGTCGGGGCGGTGCAGGAGGAGCACGTCAAGATAATCGGTGTTAAGCCGGCTGAGAATTTCGTCCACGCTCTTTAAGATATGCTCCTTTGAAAAGTCGTACATACCCTTTCTTATGCCGCACTTGCCCTGAAGCACCATCTGCCCCCGCAGGCCCGACTCCTCTTTAAGCACACGCCCGAAGGCGGCTTCGCACTCGCCGCCGCCGTAGATGTCGGCATGGTCGAAGAAGTTCACACCGCAGTCCAGGGCCGTGTGTATGAACCGGGAGAGCTCCCCGTGGGAGAGGGCGGAAATGCGCATACAGCCAACGGCAACAGCGGAGACGTTAAGCCCCGCCTTGCCTAAATCAACATATTTCATAAATCCCCCCGGGGTTATTGGATGGAGCAGTCCAGATAGTGCTCCAGCTCCTCTTCATCCTTCTTATGGTCCAGGTACATCAGCAGGGCAGTGATCGAGGCCGCCACAGCGGCGATGGCCGTGATAAGGCCGATAAAAAGCGCGAGTTTGGTTCCCTTTTTCATTGAGCGGACACCTCCAAAAACGAGATATAAATAATTGCTATAACTACTATAATACCCAAACTTCGTGAAAAAGTCAAGGCGTTTTTGGGAAAAGGGCAAAGAAAAAAGGCCCGGCACCCCGATGGGCCCCAAGCCTAGCTCCTTTTACGCCCCGGCGCGCAGCTTCTTATCCAGAGCGGCCTTTTTGTGGGCGGCGTTGTTCTTATGGAGAAGGCCCTTCGCGGCGGCCTGGTCAATCTTCTTGACGGCGGCGCGGACAGCGGCCTCCTTATCGCCGGCATTGCTGTCGATGGCGGCGTTGGCCTTCTTGATCTGCGTCTTCAGGGCGGAATTAAGGGCCTTGTTCTGCAGGGTCTTCGTGGCGATGACCTTCACGCGCTTCTTTGCGGATTTGATGTTTGGCAAGCGTAACACCTCCTTACCCATCCTTCATACTAATTGCTATGATAACACAATCTGTGGGAAAATGCAAGTGTTTTTTCAATACGGGGCGGGGCGGAGAAAATTATGAAAGAATTGTAAACTGTAAAAAAATGTGAAAAAGCCCCTTGACTTTTCCTGACCATGTGATTAGAATATAGTTAGCACTTGAAAAGGCTGAGTGCTAAAAGTTAGAACTGGCTGTTTCTGTTTGGCCCCTTTGGGGCCGGATTAGCGCTTCCCCGGGGCGCGAAATAACCGGGGAGAAAGGATACGGTGTTTTTTATGAAGATCAAACCCCTTTTGGACAGAGTGCTTATCAAGACCGAGGACGCAGAGGAGACCACGAAGAGCGGCATAGTGCTGGCGGCCAAGAGCGTAGAGAAGCCCCAGATAGCCCGGGTCATCGCGGTGGGCCCCGGCGGCGAGGTGGACGGCAAGGAGATAAAGATGTACCTTAAAGAGGGCGACAGGGTCATCTCCGCCAAGTACAGCGGCACCGAGGTGAAGGTGGACGGCGAGGAGTACACCATCGTCAAGCAGAGCGACATCCTGGCGGTAGTGGAATAACCTGACGGCGAGCGAAAGGTAAAGTTTTCGTCCACCTTTTACAAAAGGTGGTGGGGGTCTCGGGGGCAAAGCCCCAGAGCCGCCGGAGGCCTTAAATGTGCTCAATAATATTATATAATAACAGAAGGGACAGATAGACTATGGCAAAGAAAATCGTATACGGAGAGGAAGCCCGCAAGGCGCTCTTAGAGGGCGTAAACCAGCTGGCGGACACCGTTAAAATTACCCTGGGCCCCAAGGGCCGCAACGTGGTGCTGGACAAAAAGTTCGGCGCTCCCCTTATCACCAACGACGGCGTGACCATCGCCAAGGAGATAGAGCTGGAGGATGCCTATGAGAACATGGGCGCCCAGCTGGTGAAGGAGGTCGCCACCAAGACCAACGATGTTGCCGGCGACGGCACCACCACCGCCACTCTGCTGGCCCAGGCTTTGGTGCGCGAGGGCATGAAGAACGTCACCGCCGGGGCCAACCCCATGGTGCTCCGCAAGGGCGTGCAGAAGGCCACCGACGCGGCCGTTGAGGCCATCGTGAAGAACAGCCAGAAGGTCAGCGGCACCAAGGACATCGCCAGGGTCGCCGCCGTGTCCTCCTCAAGCGACGAGATAGGCCAGCTTATCGCCGACGCTATGGAGAAGGTCACCGCCGACGGCGTTATCACCGTCGAGGAGTCCAAAACCGCCGATACCTACAGCGAAGTGGTCGAAGGCATGATGTTCGACCGTGGCTATGTTACCCCCTACATGGCCACCGACACCGACAAGATGGTGGCCGAGCTGGACGACCCCTATATCCTTATCACCGACAAGAAAATCTCCAACATCCAGGAGATACTGCCCCTTCTGGAGCAGATAGTCCAGGGCGGCAAGAAGCTGCTGATCATCGCCGAGGACATCGAGGGCGAGGCTCTGACCACCCTTATCCTGAACCGTCTGCGGGGCACCTTCGTGTGCGTGGCCGTCAAGGCCCCGGGCTTCGGCGACCGCAGGAAGGAAATGCTGGTGGACATCGCTACCCTGACCGGCGGTCAGGTCATCTCTGAGGAGGTGGGCCTGGAGCTGAAGGACGCCACCCTTGACCAGCTGGGCCGCGCCCGCCAGGTGAAGGTGGACAAGGAGAACACCATTATAGTTGACGGCGCAGGGGACAGCGGGGCCATCAAGGCCCGTGTGGGCCAGATCCGCGCCCAGATAGAGACCACCCAGAGCGAGTTCGACAAGGAGAAGCTCCAGGAGCGCCTGGCGAAGCTGGCCGGCGGCGTGGCCGTCATCAAGGTGGGCGCTGCCACCGAGATTGAAATGAAGGAGAAGAAGCTGCGCATTGAGGACGCTCTGGCCGCCACAAAGGCCGCCGTTGAGGAGGGCATCGTGGCCGGGGGCGGCACCGCCCTTATCGACGCTATCCCCGCCGTTAAGGCCTATGTTGACACCGCCGAGGGCGACGAGAAGACCGGCGCCGCCATCGTTCTCAAGGCCCTTGAGGAGCCCGTGCGTCAGATAGCCGCCAACGCCGGTATTGAGGGCTCCGTCATCGTGGAGCAGCTCAAGCGCGAGCAGAAGGTGGGCCAGGGCTACAACGCCCTGACCGGCGAGTTCCAGGACATGATAGAGGCCGGTATCGTGGACCCCACCAAGGTCACCCGCTCCGCTCTGCAGAACGCCTCCTCTGTTGCCGCGACCATACTCACCACCGAGTCCCTGGTGGCCGACATCAAGGAGCCCACTCCCCCAGCCGCGCCCGCGCCGGATATGGGCGGGATGTACTGATAAGTTAAGCGTTTAGGATATATCAGGGCCTGTACCCGTTCCCATGGGTACAGGCCCTCTTTTATTTCACTTACCCGCTTGCTATTCCCCAAATTCTATAGTACAATTATGCAAAGACTCTGAACATAGAAAGGAGCAAACACCATGAAACTGAAATATCTGGGCACCGCGGCGGCGGAGGCCGTGCCCGCGCCCTTCTGCCGGTGCAGGGTCTGCGAGCGGGCCAGGGAAAAGGGCGGCAGGAACGTGCGCACCCGCAGCCAGGCCCTTTTGGACGGGCGGCTGCTTATAGACTTCCCGGCGGACACATATCTGCACGCGCTGAGAGAGGGGCTGAGGCTCTATGATATAAGCTCCTGCATTATCACCCACTGCCACAGCGACCACCTCTACCCCGGCGACCTCTGGTGCCTGATAAGCTACGCCGCCCACGGCAAGGAGCGGCCCTTTAACCTGTACGGCACAGGGGCGGTTCTTGAGATGGTAAAGGCCCAGTGCGAGGACCTGGAGCAGATAATTAAAGAGGGCGGGCTGTGTCTTCACGAGATACGCCCCTTCGAGCCCTTCGAGGCAGAGGGCTATAGGATCACGGCCCTTAAAGCCGACCATGGCGCGCCGGAGTCGGTGGTGTACGCCCTTGAGGACCCAGAGGGGAAGGCTATGCTCTACGCCCACGACACCGGCCTGCTGCCGGGGGAGAGCCTGGAGTACATCAAAAAGAGCGGGATAAAGTTCAGCCTTGTTTCCTACGACTGCACCAACGGCCTTTTGGAGCACGGCGAGCGCAACCATATGGGCCTTAACGCGGACATAAAGCTCCGGGATATGCTCCGGGAGCTGGGGGCCATAGGAGAGGGCTGCGTGCACGTGGTGAACCACTTTTCCCATAACGGGGGCGGGGCCGGGTATGACGAGATGGAGCCCGCCGCCCGGGAGAGGGACTTTTTGACCTCTTATGACGGACTTGAAGTGGAATTCTAAATTTTATAATAATAAAGGAGCAGAGCGATGAAGTTTACCAGAGGTTACTGGCTGAATAAGCCGGGCGTACAGAATTTTGACTGTGTGCAGATACGGGAGATAAGAGCAGAGGACGGCCATATTTATCTCTACAGCGTACCCTATCCCCAGGACGAGCGGGGCATGGGCGGGCCGGTGCTGGAGATGATAATAAGCTCCCCGGGGCCGGACATCATAAGGACCGAAGCCTGGCACTTTATGGGCAGCGCGAAAAAGGTCCCGGAGTTCGAGCTGGACATAAGGGAGACCCCCCTGCAGACAGAGGAGTTCGAGGGGGGCATAACGGTTAAGAGCGGGGACACAAGCCTTGTGATAACCAGGAGCCCCGCCAGCTTCACATACTATTATAAAGGTAAGAAGCTGACAAACGTGGGCGACAAGTTCGGCCACAGCATGATAAGCTATATGCAGACCCCCGAGGGCCCCTTTATGCGCGCCCAGCTGGACCTGGACATCGGGGAGAAGATATATGGCCTGGGCGAGCGGTTCACGCCCTTTGTGAAGAACGGCCAGGTGGTGGACCTCTGGCAGGAGGACGGCGGCACCTGCTCGGAGATATCCTATAAGAATATCCCCTTCTACCTGACCAACCGGGGCTACGGCGTGTTTGTGAACTCCTCGGGGCCGGTGAGCTATGAGCTGTGTTCAGAGGTGGTGACAAGGGCCCAGTTCTCCCTGCCCGGAGAGAAGCTGGACTTCATGATAATCGGCGGCGGGGACCCCAAGACTGTGCTGCATAATTATACGGCCCTGACCGGCCGCCCAGCTCTGCCCCCGGCCTGGACCTTCGGGCTGTGGCTGTCAACTTCCTTCACCACCAACTACGACGAGGACACCGTCAACGAATTTGTAAGCGGCATGGAGAGCCGGGATATCCCCCTGCGGGTATTCCACTTCGACTGCTACTGGATGGCGGAGAACGAGTGGTGCAACTTCACCTTTGACCCCAAGATGTTCAGGGACGCCCCGGGTATGCTGAAGCGTTTAAAGGAGCGCGGCCTTAAAATATGCGTGTGGATAAACTCCTATATCGGCCAGAAATCGCCGCTTTTTAAGGAGGCCATGGAGCACGGCTACCTTCTCAAGCGGCCAAACGGCGACGTGTGGCAGTGGGACCTCTGGCAGGCGGGGATGGGCCTAGTGGACTTCACCAACCCCGGGGCCTGGAGGTGGTACCAGGACAAGCTGCGGAATTTGCTTGACATGGGGGTGGACTGCTTCAAGACCGACTTCGGCGAGCGCATACCCACCGACTGTGTGTACTATGACGGCAGCGACCCGGAGCTTATGCATAATTATTATACGTATCTGTATAATAAATGCGTCTTTGAGCTCTTAGAGGAGTATAAGGGCAAAAACGAAGCCTGCCTCTTTGCCCGCAGCGCCACCGCCGGGGGCCAGAAGTTCCCGGTGCACTGGGGCGGGGACTGCTCCTCGAACTACCTGTCCATGAGCGAATCCCTGCGGGCGGGGCTGTCTTTGACCTGCTCGGGCTTTGGCTTCTGGAGCCACGACATCAGCGGGTTCGAGGGCACGGCCCCGGCGGACGTGTATAAGCGCTGGGCGGCCTTCGGGCTGTTGTCCACCCACTCAAGGCTCCACGGCTCGGGCTCCTATCGGGTGCCCTGGCTCTTTGACGAGGAGTCCGTGGACGTGGTGAGGAAATTCACCAAGCTGAAGTGTGCCCTGATGCCCTATCTCTACACCAAGGCCGCAGAGGCCCACGGGACCGGCGTGCCCATGATGAGGGCCCTGGTGCTGGAGTTCCCGCAAGATATAGCGTGCGGGGAGCTGGACCGGCAGTATATGCTGGGAGAGAGCCTTATGGTGGCCCCGGTGTTCACTAAATCCGGGGACGTGGATTACTACCTGCCCGAGGGGAGCTGGACGAACCTGCTCACCGGGGAGAGCGTGCAGGGCGGCAAGTGGGTGCATGAGGTCCACGACTTCAAGAGCCTGCCGCTGATGGTCAGGGAGAACAGCATAATTCCCATCGGGAGCAACTGTGATGATGTGGAGTATGATTACTCCAAGGGCCTGCGGCTGTACCTGGGGAAGATAACCGGCGAAGCGCGGTGCGATGTCTGTGATATGTACGGCGAGAGGTTCCTGACAGTCACCGCCAGAAACGAGGGCGGCAGGATAACGGTGCACTTTGAGGGCAAGGCCGAGGAGCTGAAGGTCCTATACGAAGGAAAGGAGTTTACGGTTTCCTCTGACCTGAGTGATGTGGTAATTTGACCGGTCCAGCGGGTCTTACGCTGGCTAGGGGATTGGGGGCGAGCAGCCCCCAAGGTCTTGCCGTAAGGCGCGACCTGTGCGCCTGAAGGCCTTAAAAATACTCAAGAAAAATAAGCCTGTGTGGGGTAACCCACACAGGCTTCACTCTTTCACAACGCTGACGCCCTCTATACCATAGTACCCATAAATCTCCAAAATCTTCTCAGTAAGCACCTCACCCGGCACCGCAGGAGCCACCGCCGGCGGGCAGCTGACCGAAAGCCCGGCCAGCACCCGCCCGGCGGCGGCTCCAAGGGGCACGGTCTCCGTGGGGGCAAACAGCGCCTGACGGAGGGTCATGGCCCTGTGGGGCGGGATAAGCTCCAGCTTTGGTCCGGGTAAGGCCGGGCGGGGCCCTATGGCGGCGAGGGTCTCCTCCAGCAGCTCCAGGGTCCCCGGGGGAGTCTCCGGCCCGGGCAGGAGCACCAAAAAGTCCGGGTCGGCGTACTCGGGATATATGCCCCGGGCCTGTAGGAGGGCGGAAAGCTCCCCGCCGGTGAAGCCCATGGGGCGGGCGTCAAGGGTCAGCTTCAGGGGCTCGTCCCCGCAAAAAACCCAGCCCTTTTGGGACAGGCGGAGCTTCAGCCCATCAAGGGCCGCTATCGTGGCGGCCAGCTTCTCAGTATAGCCGGACCCGAGATATGGGTTGCACAGGTCCAGGGACTGCAATATAAGGTACGAGGGGCTGGTGGAGCCGAACATGGCCATGGCCCCACGGGCCCGCTCCCTAAAGACAGCCGGGGAGCTTTTTGAGACGTGGAGATACCCCCCGCCGGTGAGGGCGGGCAGGGTCTTGTGGGCGCTGTCGCAGCAGAGGTCCGCCCCCAGGTCCATGGGGTGCCGGGGCTCCTTTAGAAAATGGAGATAGGCCCCGTGGGCGTTGTCCACCAGCAGGGGCACGCCGCGGCTATGGGCCGCACCGGCCAGGGCGGCAACGTCCAAGGTGCTGCCCAGGTAGTCGGGGCTGGTGACGAATACCGCCGCCGCGTCCGGGTGCTCCGAAAGCACCCGCTCAAGGGTCCGGGGGCTTATGCCGCAGCGGCACAGGGAGTAGCCGGAATCCTCGGGGTAGAGCCAGGTAATATCCGCGTCCAGAAGGGCGGCGGCGGTCAGAAAGGACTTGTGGGCGTTGCGCCCGGCGATTATCTTCAGAGGGCCGGGTTTTGAGAGCGCCGCAAGGTACACCATGGCCCGGAGACTCTGAGAGGAGCCCCCGGCGGAATATAGGGTGGCGCCTGTGCCGAAGAGCTTCGCCGCGTTTTCCTCGCTCTCCCTTATAATGCCCTGGGGAGCGTATAGGTTGTCCGCTCCGTCTATCTCGGTGAGGTCGCAGGGCTCGCAGCCGAGGAACTTTGCCCCCTTGTGGCCGGGCATATGCAGGCGGTGGGGGTCGGAGCTTATGTAGTTTTGGACAAAGCTATAGAGGGGGGTGTTCACAAATCCTCAGACTCCGCGGCCTTCAGCAGGATAGCGCACTCCATGCGCTTTCTAAACAAATCGCACCCCGCCTTATACACCCCGCCAATGCTCCCTGTGGCGTGATAGGCATTGGCCGCGCACCCCCCGGAGCAGTAGAGCTTCGCCCAGCAGTCCCTGCACTCGGGCCTTGAGTACACGTTGCAGGCCCGGAACTCCTCCTGGGCGGCGGCATTGCCGACCCCCTTGAACACGTCCCCCAGCTTATACTTTTCCTCTCCCACAAACTGGTGGCAGGGGTACAGGTCCCCCCAGGGGGTCACGGCCATATACTCCGTCCCCGACCCGCACCCGGAGACGCGTTTATATATGCAGGGCCCGCCCTCTAAGTCTATCATATAGTGGTAGAAGGTGAAGGGCTTACCGGCCCTTTTCTGCTCCAGCAGGAGCTCTGAGAGCTTCTCGTACTGCTCCATCACTATAAGCCTGTCCTCTTCGGTGAGGGCCGAGGGGTCCTCCGGGGCGCAGACCACCGGCTCCATACTGAGCTCTGTGAAGCCCAGCCGGAGCATCTCCTTTATGTCCTCTAAAAAATCCGGGTTATAGTGAGTGAAGGTGCCCCGCATATAATACTGCTTATTGCCCCGGGCCTTTACCAGCCGCTGGAACTTGGGGACAACCTCCTCCCAGCTGCCCCGGCCCTGATAGTCGACTCTAAAGCGGTCGTGGACCTCCTTCCTGCCGTCCAGGCTGAGGACGACATTTGACATCTCCTTGTTGCAGAAGTCTATCACCTCGTCGTCAATAAGCACGCCGTTGGTGGTAAGGGTGAAGCGGAAGTTCTTTCCGGCGGCTTTTTCCACCGAGCGGGCGTACTTCACCAGGTCCTTCACCACCTGCCAGTTCATCAGGGGCTCGCCGCCGAAGAAGTCCACCTCAAGATTCCGCCTTGTGCCCGAGTGCTCTATAAGGAAATCCAGGGCCCGCTTTCCCACCTCGAAGCTCATGAGCCCACGCTCTCCGTGGAACTTGCCCTGGCTGGCGAAGCAGTAGGAACAGTTCAGATTGCAGGTGTGGGCCACGTGCAGGCAGAGGGCCTTTATCACGCCGCCGCTCCTCTCTTTAAGGTCCCCGGCGATGGGCTCGAAGCTGTCCGGGGAGAAGAGCTTTCCGGCCTTTTCAAGCTCGGCTATCTGGTCAAGGCACCCCTTTATTTCCACCCTTGTCAGCTCCGGGCGGTCCTTATATTTTTCCTGTATGGCTTCACATATCTCCTCTCGGGTTCTGTCCTTATACCACCGTATCATGTCGTAGGCCGCCTCGTCCACCACGTGCACCGCGCCCGAGCAGGAGTCCAGGACTATGTTATAGCCCAGAAGCTTATATTGATGTACCATTTTGGTCAGTCCTCCATATAATATGCCGGCATAAAAAAGCGCCGCCGGGTTAGGGCGGCGCCGAAACCGAAGGGAATTACTCCCCGGTTTTGTTCTCACACTCCTGGTTCGCTATCCCGCAGCTGGTCTTGCAGGCGGACTGGCAGGAGGTCTGGCACTCGCCGCAGCCGCCGTTCTTGGCGCTCTCGCACAGGTCGCGGGTCTTCAGGGTCTTGATAAGGTCCATGGTTTTTCCCTCCGTTCAAGTTGAGATTTTCTCTATTTTAGCACAAGGCATATGGCTTTGTCAATGGTGACAGCCGGAATTGTGGTGGCCGGAGCCGCCGTGCCAGTGGTCGTCGCAGTCATAGTCGCAGTGGTCGCAGTCATAGCTGAGAACGGCCCCGGTGCAGGCGTCTATTTCCAGCTCGTACTCCGCCCAGTTATAGACCAGCTCCACCTCGTATATCCAGCAGCCGTGATCATGGTCCAGCTTCAGCTTGGTGATATGCTGGGCCGTGGCCCCGGGCACCCTCTTAAGGGCGATGTCCCTGGCCTTGGCCTGGGAGATGGTGGCAGTGGAGCTGCCGGAGGGCGGCGTGGGCGTGGGGTCCGGCGTGGGAGCGGGGTCCGGAGCGGGGGAGGGGGTGGGCTCGTTGCCGCTGAAGCTGTCCGCGTCCGTGACCTCGTCATCATCATCGCCGCCGCCCAGGGTGACGGTGCTGGTGGCGCTGTCCCAGCCCACGGCCTTGCCCATTATCTCGCCAATGGCGCGTATGGGCAGGTAGATGGAGCCCTTGCACAGCAGGGGGTACACCCTCTTGCCGTTGGCGTCCAGGAAGACCCGGGTCTCGCCGTCCACCACCACGGAAAAGCTGTTCTGGAGGGTGGCCTTTACGCTGGCGGAGCCGGGGTTCGCGTCGGGCGTGCCCACGGTGGGCGGGGTGGTGCGCTCTCCGGCCAGGGTGGCGGTCTTGGTGGAGCTGTTCCAGTCCACGTTCCTGCCCATGAGCTCTCCTATGGCCCGCAGGGGGAGATAGGTGGAGCCGTTATACAGCACAGGGTGGGCCTGCTGGCCGGTGACGTGGTAGAACACTGTCTTCTGGCCGTCGATGACGATGGTCACGTCCGGGCGCAGCCGCGCGGTGACGGCGGTGGCGGCCTGGGCCCCGGGGGCCGGGAGGAGCGCCGCGCACACGAAAAGGGCGAGAGCCATCGTTAGGGCGGATAATTTCTTTGTCATTGGTAGTTTCACTCCTTAAGAGAAGATATGGCTGTAAACTATATTATATCACGCCTGTGTGGAATGTCAAGAGTTCTGCTTCTGCTCGACCAGGGGCTGGGGCCCGCTCACTGCCCGAACTCCTTTTGCAGCTCCGCCATAGTCTTCACGATTTCCAGCCTGACCCCCTTCAGCTCCAGCCCGGTCTGGGCGGCGAAGAACCGCAGGTAGAAGTTCCCGGAGAAGCCCATCACGTTGAACTCCACGGTCTCCCAGTCCCGCTGGGCGCCTGTAAGGGTGGCTGTGCCCAGAAGGTTGCGGTCCTGGAAGACGGACAGGGGCAGCTGTGACACGTCGTTCTGGTCCGTAGAGCGCAGTGTGAGGATCAGCTTATAGAGCCCCTGCTCCTTTATAGACACGCCGAAGCGGGTGTTGTCCCCCTTGCTCATGCCGATGAGGGACGCGTCGAAGTCCAGGGCATTGTCCTCGCCGGTCTGTACATAGAACATCTCGGCGGAGTCGCCGTCGTCCAGAGAGGGGGCCTCGGAGAGGGCCTTATCGAGCTCGCTCTCTATGCCGCGCATACGGAGCATAGCGGGGGACTGCAAGAGGAAATTGCAGATGTTCGCCGCCGAGCGGATAAACTCCGCACGGTCCACCGTGCCCTTACTGAGACCCTCTGCGGAGTTGTCGTGCAGGGCGTTGCTCTCGGAATCCGGCACCACCATATACAGGTCGTTCTGGGCCCGGACCATGGCGGCGGTGTTGGTGCGCTCGCCCTCCTGGCCCTGGTCGTTGGACTTTGCCCACCAGTCGGTCATCACCATGCCCTTATAGCCCCACTGTCCGTGGAGTATGGTGGTGAGAAGGTCGTAGCTGCTGGCGGACCAGAAGCCGTTTATGGGGTTATAGCTGGTCATAATTGACCGGGCTCCGCCCTCCTTAACGGCTATCTCAAAGGCCTTCAGATAGATCTCTCTGAGGGCCCGCTCGGAGATGACGGCCTCTACGTCGTGGCGGTGGAACTCCTGGCTGTTGCAGGCGAAATGCTTGATGGTGCCGGTAACGTCGTACTTGTGCAGGGCTAAAAGCTGGGCGGCGGCCATCTCCCCGGTGAGCAGGGGGTCCTCGGAGAAGTATTCAAAGTTTCTGCCGTTTAAGGGGTGGCGGTGTATATTTATGCCGGGGCCCAGAAGGGTGTCCACTTTATTCTTTCTGAGCTCCAGCCCCTCGTACTCGTAGAGCTCCCCCACCAGCTCCGGGTCGAAGGTGCAGGCCATAAGGGTGCCGTTGGGCATGGCAAAGGCGTGGGTGCCGCAGTCCATGCGTATGCCGCTGGGCCCGTCGGCGCAGCAGCCGGTGGGTATGCCGAAGTCCAGCAGCCGCTTTGTCACGCCGCCGAAGGCTCCGGCCGTGCCGGGGGTGACCTTGGGGGAGCACATACCCTCGCCCCGGACTATGCAGCAGAGGTCCGCGTCGGTGAGCTGGGCTAAAAACTCGTCCATGGTAACTTTACCCTCGGCCACGTCGCTGAGCTTATAGCCCTTGTCCCCGGTGCAGCCCTCAGACTTCACCAGCTTCTCATTGCGCCGGTCCATGGGATTCACTGTGCGCAGGGGCGCGGGCTCATACTCTTTAGTATACACGCCGCCCTCAGAAGTGCCGGGGCGCAGCCGGTCAAAGGCCGTCACAGGGGCGCAGGCTTCCTCAAGCTGCTCCACCACGGTCTCCTCTAAAGTGACCGAACCCACCTTCTTTGCCGAGCGCACGTCCGTGCCTATATAAAAGGTATACTCGCCCGCTTCCAGCACCCAGGCGGACTTGCGGCCTGTGGCGCCGGAGTCGTCGTAGCTGGCAAGCCGGGCAAAGGGCACGGTAAAGCTCAGAGTCTCCGTCTCCCCGGGGGCCAGCTCCCTGGTCTTGCCAAAGGCACAGAGGGCCCGGGCGGACTTGCCCAGCTTACCCTGGGGAGCTTCACAGTAGACCTGCACCACCTGGCGGCCCGGGCGGGAGCCGGTGTTCGTCACCTCGGCCTCCATGCCGGCCTGTGCGGCAGTCACGCTGATGCTGGTGTGCTTCACGTCGAAGGTGGTGTACGTCAGCCCGAAGCCGAAGGGGTACAGCACCTTCTCTGGGGCAAAGGTCTCGAAGTACCTGTAGCCCACGTAGATATCCTCTGGATAGAGGTTGCGGCTCTCGCTGCCGAAGTTCTCTGCGGCGGGGTAGTCGCCGATGTCTTTGGCGATGGTGTCGGAGAGCCTGCCGCCGGGGGCCGCTTTGCCGGTGAGCACGTCGGCCACGGCAAGACCGCCCTCCTGGCCCCCCTGCCAGACGTACAGGACCGCCCCGGGACTGTATTCCTCCACCCACTTCATATCAAGTATGCCGCCGGTGTTCAGCACCACGGCCACCTTCTCAAAATTGCCGCAGACGGCCTTTAGCATATCCCGCTCTGCCCCTGCCAGCAGATAGCTGCCCTCAAGGTTGGAGCTGTCCTTATCCTCGCCCGCCGTGCGGCCCAGTATCACCACTGCCGCGTCGCTGCGCCCTGCGGCGGCAAGGACCGTCTCCTCGGAGAGGGGCATCTCCTCCTGATACCAGGGCTCGTTGGCCCAGCCCTGGCCCTCGTCGAAGGGGTGGTCAACTATCCAGGACTCATACTCGGCCTTGAGCTTTGCGTCCACTTTCACAGCGCCGGAGGCTTCAAGGCCCTCGGTTATGCTTGGCACATGGCCCGTGTTCACAAGCCCGCCGGAGCCCGTGCCGGACTTGTAGTAGTTGAACTGGCTGCGGCCGAACACCGCCACTTTAGCGCCCTCTGCAAAGGGCAGCACCGGGCCGTCGTTGCGAAGGAGCACACAGCCCTCGGTCACCGTTCTGCGGGCAAGGGCAGCGTATGCGCCCGGGTCAAAGATTTTCATATGGATTACCGCCTTTCATATTGGGAGTTGTATAGCTGTATTATACCAGAAATTCCCGCTTTAAGCAAGGCCGTGGACAAAAATACACAAAATATGCCGCCCTGAATGTTAATATATGTAAAGGTAAGAAAATTCAGAAACCGCCCTTGACAATGTATATTTATGCGGTTATAATGTATAGCGAAATCAAAACAGAAAGAAGTGCGTTGATTATGAAGATGAAGAAGATGCTTGCCCTTATCCTGGCCCTCTGCCTTATAGTCACGGCGGCAGCGGCCTGCGGCGAGAGCGGCAAGGACGGCGGCAAGGAAAAGCTGAAGGTGGCCACCAGCCCCGACTTTGCCCCCATGGCCTTTGTGGATACCAGCAAGCAGGGACAGGAGCAGTATGTGGGCTTTGACATGATGCTGGCCCATTACATTGCCGACGAGATGGGCCGCGAGCTGGAGATAATGCCCATGAGCTTTGACGCGTGCACAACGGCCGTCAGCACCGGCACGGTGGACATGGCCATCTCCGGCTTCTCCTGGAAGCAGGACCGGGAGGACAACTTCAACCTCTCTGACTTCTACTATCCCGGGGACAACGAGAGCGACCAGGTGGTGATAGTCCGCAAGGAGGACGAGGGCAAGTATACCAAGCCCGAGGACTTTGAGGGCATGAAGGTGGGGGCCCAGACCAGCTCCCTGCAGGAGTCCCTGTGTCAGGAGCAGCTTACCGGCTGTGAGATAGTCACCATCGGGGACCTGGGCACCGGCCTTTTGCAGCTGAAAAAGGGCGACTTTGACGCGATGGCCGTGGCGAAGGGCCAGGCCGACGTGTTCATGTCCAACGACCCGGAAGTGGCCCTTTCCGGCTTCCAGTTCGAGGTGGACGACAAGTACACCGCCAACGTCATCGTCATGAAAAAGGGCGCGGACGACCTGACAAAACAGGTCAACGACATACTGAAAAAGGCCTACGACTCCGGGGTGTACGGAGAGTGGTACGAGGAGGCCAAGGAGATGGCCATGAGCGCCACCGCCGAGGAGGTCACCATGCCCGACGAGCCCTCCGGCTCT
>ERZ777305.1783-NODE-1783-length-22250-cov-3.774994_pt1 | contig 22250 bp, 15 predicted proteins | sample MGYA00374965_ERZ777305 | MGnify/ENA primary metagenome ERZ777305 (study PRJEB29328, sample SAMD00013331) | mouse gut metagenome | study: EMG produced TPA metagenomics assembly of the Metagenome analysis of fecal microbiota from mouse which was promoted... | reverse complement strand
CGCTCGTTGTGGCGTTCGCAAGCCGCAACGCCGCCTGCCTTGCGTTTCTGGAAACATTGAACGGTTCATCAGCAAGGTGCATGAGTATCTCGACATGGACGAACTGACACCCGCCGTACTGAATGACATGGTGAAAGCAGTTTACGTCCATATGCCGGACACTTCAAACGGACATAGGGAACAGCAGATTGACATATCCTATGACCTTGTGGGAATACTCCCTGCGTCCCTGTTGAACGACTTACAAAACGGAGAAACGGCATAGCCAATGCTACGCCGTTTCCAAAAAACAAATCTAATACTGTCTTACGAGTATCTACCTTATGGGTGCTTTTTCTATGGAAGGATAAGCTGGCAGAGAGTGCCGGTTACCACCGCCGACACATATAGCACACCGGCGATGCACAGGTTCTCCCGCCAGTTTCTATTTACCCGGAACAGCACCAGCAGCCCCAGCCCAGCACCGGTGCAGAGCCCGGCCACCGCCGCCCCGAAGGACAGGGAGCCCCCCAGGTACAGCTCGGTAAGTATCACCGAGGCCGCGCAGTTGGGGATAAAGCCGAGGAGTCCTGAGAGCAGGGGCTGAAGGACGCTTCCCGACAGCAGCAGGCGGGAGATGTTCTCCTCTCCCACCAGCTCGAGGGCGCAGCCCAGCGCCACGTTTACCGCCAGCAGGAACAGGAATATTTTCAGCGTATGCTCCAGCGCCGATCGGAACACGCCCTTCTCCTCACAGCCGCAGTCCTCGCAGAGCTCCTGGAAGGGCTCGCGGAGCTTCTGCTTTAGAAACCGGCTGTACACAAGGTCCACGGCGATTCCCGCTGCAGCCCCGGCGCAGAGCTTTACCCCCAGCAGCGGCCAAAGGCTCCCCGCGGCCCCGGGTCTTGAGAGCAGGAGGGGCAGGGCCTCGTCTGAGGTGGCCAGGAACACCGCGATAAGGGTGCCCGGTGTGATGAGCCGCCCGGCGTAGAAATTGGCCGCCGCCACGGAGAACCCGCACTGGGGCACGCAGCCCAGGGCCGCCCCGCCCAAAGGGCCCAGGGGCCCCAGCCGGGCCAAAAGCCGGGCCATTCCGTCGCCGGCCCTGTGCTCCAGGAATTCTATGAGCAGGTATGCGCCGAAGAGGAAGGGCAGTGTCTTTAGGGAATCCATTACAGCGTCAATAAGTATATCCAGCATACTCCACCCTCATATCAAGCATTTTTCATATTATACCACAAAATTTTGGTTTTGAACAGCCCCGCATAAAAGCCGCCTCAAATGCCCATACTTTTCCCAGAATATGGCGAAAGGTATGATAATATGAACGTGAAGCAAAACCGTCTTTTTAAAGCCGCCCTCTGCGCGCTGGCTACAGCCTGCGCCCTTTCATGGCTCACAGCCGCAGGACCCGCCGAGCAGCTGCCGGAGAACATACTGCGCCTGCATGTGGTGGCAAACTCCGACAGCGAAGCCGACCAGTCCCTGAAGCTAAAGGTCCGGGACGCGGTACTTAACGAGGCCGCCCGCTGGTGCCAGGGGGCGGACAGCCTGTATGAGGCCAACGCCGCTGTCTGCACCCACCTGGAGGGTATCACCGAAGCGGCCCGGGGAGCTGTAAAAGAAAATGGTTTTACAGACGCGGTCACGGTCACTGTCACCGACGAGTTCTTCCACACCAGGGAGTATGAGGGCTTTACACTGCCCGCCGGGCGGTATAGGACCCTGCGGGTGGTGATAGGAGAGGGCTCCGGCCACAACTGGTGGTGCGTGGTGTTCCCGGCCCTATGCCTGCCCGCGGCCCAGGGTGAGGACGTGCTGGCGGAGCTGCCCCCGGAGCAGCGGGAGGCTGTAAGGGACAAGGGCCTGCAGGTGAGCTTCAAGCTGGCGGAGCTCTATGAAGAATTGAAAAATTGGCTTGCCCCTGGGGCATGAACTGTTGTATAATGGCATTACTGCTTATATTATAAAAATACTACTACTTAGGAGGCCCCATGCTCCAGTTCATACTCGGCCGCGCCGGAAGCGGGAAAACCGAATACCTGCGGCGGGCCCTTGCGGACCGCGCCCTCTCCGGAGACTCGAAATGTATAATGCTGGTCCCGGAGCAGTTTACCTTCGAGACCGAAAAGGCCATGCTGCGCCTGGCGGGGCCCCAGAGGGCGGGCGCCATCGGCGTGTACAGCTTTACCCGGCTGGCGGAGTCCGTGTTCCACCGGCTGGGGGGCCTTGCGGGCCACAGGCTCACCGACGGGGGCCGGCGCATACTCATGTCCTCGGCCCTGGCCGCCTGCGAGGAGGGGCTGGAGGTGTACAGAAGCGCTGTCAAATCCGGGCGCATGACGGAGCTTATGCTCACCGCCGTGGACGAGCTGAAAATGTGCGGCATCACCCCGGAGGACCTGACCGGCGCGGCCATGGGCCTTAAAAGCCGGGGGCTCGCCCAAAAGCTCCGGGAGCTCTCGGCTGTCTATGCCGCCTATGACGCGCTGGTGGCCGCCTCTTACCTGGACAGCCGGGACGACCTGACAAGGCTCTATGAGGCCCTCGAGGGCGCGGACAGCTTCTCCGGGTGCACCGTTGCCGTGGACTCCTTCGAGGGGTTTACACAGCAGGAACTGAAGGTGCTCTCAAGGCTCATGACCCAGGCGGACAGGGTGCTGGTCTCCCTCTGTACCGACGGGCTCTCAAAGGAGGACGCGGGCCTGTTCGCCCTGGTGGACCGCACCCGACGCCAGCTTACCGCCATAGCCGGGGAGCAGGGGGTGGAGGTTCTGCCCCCGGTGACCCTCATAAGGTCCCCGCGCTTTCACAACGAGAACCTGAAGCTTTTAGAGGCCCAGATCTTCTGCCCCGAGGAGGTCCTGACCTCCCCCGACCACGAGGGCCTGACCCTGTACCGGGCCCGGGACGTGTTCGACGAGAGCGAGTTCGTGGCCGCAAGCATACGGCGGCTGGTAATGGAGGGGCTTCGCTATAAGGATATCACCATCATCTGCCGCAATCCTTCGCAGTATTACGGCAGCCTGGACGTGGCCTTGAAAAAGCGGGATATCCCCTGCTTCATGTCCCAGCCGGTGCGGGTGGACGCGGAGCCGGTTACACGGTTCCTGCTGGGGGCCTTCGAGGCGGTGCAGAACGGGCTTGCCACCGAGGAGCTGCTGGAGCTTTTAAAGACCGGGGTGTCGGGCTTTACGGCGGCGGAGATTTCGGACCTTGAGAACTATGCCTACCTGTGGAGGCTATCCGGTCCCGCCTGGAGGGAGAGCTTTGCGCGCCACCCCAGGGGCTTTGGCTGGGAGATGACAGAGGAGGACGGGTTGGAGCTTTCCCGGCTGAACGCCCTGCGCGCCCGGCTTGTCCCGCCACTGGAGGCCTTTGCGGCCGCCACTGCGGACTGCTCCGGGGCAGAGATGAGTCAGGCCTGCTATGACCTGCTTATAAGCTTCGGACTTGAGGAAACGCTCCCGGAATACTGCCGGCAGTTAGAGCTTGCCGGGGAGGACGCCATAGCCGCCCGGCAGCTCAGGGTATGGGACCTGTTGATGGAGACCCTGGACCAGCTGCACAGCATTTTGGGGGACAGGAGGACCACCCGGGAGCGGTACTACCGGCTTTTAAAGGAGGTGCTCTCGGCGGAGGACGTGTCCGATATCCCCGAGACCGCCGACCAGGTGATCTTCGGCACCGCCGAGCAGGTGCGGCAGACTGCGCCCCGGGTGGTGTTCCTGATGGGGGTCACCCAGGGGGATTTCCCCCAGAACCCCAAGGCTGCCGGGGTGTTTTCCGACGCGGAGCGCCGGGAACTGATAGAGCTTCGGCTGCCCCTTGGGGACCCCCTGGAGCAGAGGGCTATTGAGGAACGCTACCTTGCGTATTCCGTGGCGTGCCTTGCAAGTGAAGGGCTTATACTGTCCTGGCCCATGAGCGCCGGGGGAGAGGACAAGGAGCCCAGCGAGCTTATCGTCGGGGTGCGGGGGGTGTTCCCCACCCTCCGGCCGGAGCAGGAGCTTCCGGAGAGTTTCTTCGCGAATTCCCGGGAGGCGGCCTTCTCCCGGATGGCTGCCCGCTGGCGGGAGCGGACCCCGGCGGCGGAGGCCCTGCGCAGGTTTGTCCGGGAGGACCCGGGCCAGGCCGGGCGGCTGGAGGCCCTGGAGCGGGCGGCGGGGCAGCGCCCCCAGCGGCTTCGGGACCCGGCTTTGGCTAAGAGGGTATACGGCGAGCGTATTTTCCTCTCGCCCACCCAGATAGAGACCTTCCATAGCTGTCCCTTCAAATACTTCTGCCGCTACGGCCTGAACGCCAGGGAGCGCCGCCCGGCGGAGGTGGACGTGCTGCAATACGGCACCCTTATGCACTACCTGCTGGAAAAGGTGTTTTCACAGCCCCGGGAGGTGCGCGGGGGCTGGACGGAGGACGAACTCCGGGATTTTATCGACCGGCGGATAGAGGAGTATGCCGGGGAGAACCTGGGCGGCATGGAGCAGCTCTCAAGCCGCCAGCGGTATAGGCTGGGGCGCATGGGGGCCTCTGCCCATAAGCTCATACGCCACTTAGAGCTGGAGCTGGCCCAGAGCCAATTTGTCCCGGAGCACACGGAGATGAAGCTGGGCCGGGACGCGCCCACCCTCAGGGTGGAGACCGGGGACGGAGATGTAGTCACCGTGGGCGGCACCATCGACCGGGTGGACGTCCTGCACTACCCCGGGGGGAGAAGCTATGTGAGGGTGATAGATTATAAGACCGGGGGCAAGGACTTTAGGCTTGGGGACGTGCTGTATGGGCTCAATATGCAGATGCTGATATACCTGGCGGCGCTGGTACAGGACGGGCGGCGTTTCCCGGCGGGCATACTTTATGTCCCGGCGGCGGAACCCAGCGTAAGCGCCCAGCGGGGCGCGGCCCCCGAGGAGATAGAGAAGGCGGAGCTCAGGCAGCTGCGCATGAGCGGCCTGGTGCTCTCCGACAGCGAGATAATAACCGCAATGGAGGCGGGGGCCAAGGGGGTGTTCATACCGGCGGCGCTGAAAAAGGACGGCACGCCGGACAGCCACAGCTCGGTGCTCTCAGAGGGGGAGCTTATTAGGGTACTGGAGTATTCCAGGCGCTTGATAGCCACCATGGGCCGGGAGCTGCTCCGGGGGCAGGCCGCCGCAAAGCCCAACATGAAGAACCGCAGCGCCTGTGAGTATTGCCCCTATGCCGCCGTCTGCGGCCGGGAGCTCTCCGACAGGGACATAGAGAACGAACGCCTTAGTCAAAAGGAGGCCATGGCGGAGATAGAAAAGAGAATGGATAATAAGGAGGAGCCCATATGAAAAAGCGGAGGGGGGCCGGGCGCGGAAAGCCGGGAACCGGCCCAAAGCTGCTGCTGGCCATAGTGACCTGCGTAAATCTAATACTCACCCTTTTACTGGCGGTAATGCGCCGCCAGGACACTCTCAGGGCCATACAAGGGGAGGACAGGCTGAAACTGCTTCTTGAGCGTACAGGCAAAAAGGAATAAAGAAACAGGCCCGGGAGGCGTTAACGCCGCCTGGGCCTGTGAACCTTTTGTGGGCTTATTCCCCGCTGTCCTCCCCGGGTTCCTCCTCGGGCTCGGTCTCTTCCTCGTCCTCGTCGAAGTCAAATTCCAGAGTCTCGCCGCAGTTGGGGCAGACCATGCTGTCCTCGTCCAGCATCTCCTCGGTGAGCCCGATGGTCTCACCGCAGCTGGGGCAGATAACCTCGAACTCGGCGTGGTGGTGGCCGCAGCCGCAGCCCCCCTGGTGATGATGGCCGCCGCACCCGCAGCCGTCCTTGTCAATGCCGTAATACTCGCTCTCAAGGGTCCCCAGGTCCTCGTCCACCTCGTCCAGCTGATCGGCGATGCCGTCCACCTCGTCCTCAAGCTCGTCCACAGAGGTGCAGAGCTCCGAGAGCAGCTCCATGATGGCGTTAAATATTTTGGTCTCCTTGGCGTTCGGGTCCAGCTCCATGCCGTCAATAAGGCCGCGGATATACGATGCGCGTTCTGAATTACTCATGATTTTTCCTTTCTTGGGGCTCTGCCCCAAACCCTGCCACTTTTGAAAAAGTGGACAAAACTTTTTTCCTATTCTTCGGGGTTAGGCTCTTTCCATGTACTCGCCGGTGCGGGTGTCTATTCTTATCATCTCGCCCTCGTTTATAAATAAGGGCACACGGACCTCTGCCCCGGTCTCTACCGTGGCGGGCTTTAAGGTGTTGGTGGCCGTGTCGCCCTTCACGCCGGGCTCGGTCTTGGTGACCTCCAGCTCCACGAAGTTAGGGGGCTCCACGCCGAAAACGCTGCCCTTATAGGAGAGCACCTTGCACTCCATGTTCTCCTTGACAAACTTGAAGTTGTCCGTCAGCACGGAGCCGTTGATGGGCTCCTGCTCATAGGTCTCCGTGTCCATGAAGTAGTAGAGGTCCCCGTCGCTGTAGAGGTACTGCATGTCCTTCCTCTCGATGAAAGCGGTGGGGTACTTGTCGTTAGGGTTAAAGGTGCGCTCGGTTACCGCCCCGGAAATCACGTTGCGTATCTTGGTGCGCACAAAGGCCGCGCCCTTGCCGGGCTTCACGTGCTGGAACTCAATGATGGAGTACACGTTCCCGTCCATCTCAAAGGTCACGCCGTTTCTGAAATCGCCTGCCGTTACCATAGTTAAAAACCTCCCGGAATATTCTTGACAGTTTCTTATGCTCTTATTCTAATATATTTCGCCGTGAATTGCAAGAGTTTTTAAAAGATAAGCTTTGAAAAGGCGGCTCTCAAGAAGTTTACCTTCTGAAAGCTGCCTATCAAGGAGGGGTAATGTGAACTCTTCCGGAAAGGGAAGGAGCGCAGCCCAGATAGAGGTTGGGCAATCCGCACAACTAAAAGACTACACTTTTGTAATTTTTTGCAATTTTTACTTGACAAGTCCTGGAGGGCGTGTTATAATCCTTGTCATAAGACACATCCCGTTCACATTTTAGGGCCTGTGTCAGTTATAAGGAGGGATTGCCCGATGGCTGCCAAACAAAACACCGCACCGGCGGTGGCGCTGGAGCTGACTGACAAGCAGAAAAAGCGCAAGGTCCGTATCAAGCTCATAAAGCAGAATTACCAGCTCTATTTCTTCCTGATACCTGCCGTGGTATTTATAGCGCTGTTCATGTACGGGCCTCTGTACGGCCTGGTGATAGCCTTTAAGAACTACAGGCCCGCTGAAGGTATCTGGGGCAGCCGCTGGGTGGGCTTCGACTGGTTCATAAGGTTCTTTTCCACCCCAAGGTGCTGGGACATAGTCAGGAACACCCTCACGGTGTCCATATACAGCCTTATCGCCGGGTTCCCCTTCCCCATCTGCCTTGCGATAATCCTGAACTATGTAAAAAACCTGCGCTTTAAGAAGTTCGCGCAGACCGTTACGTACATGCCCTACTTCATCTCCACCGTTGTTCTGGTGGCCATGATGAACCTGTTCTTCTCCCCCACTTCGGGCTTTGTGAACACGATAATCAAGTTCTTCGGGGGCGAGCCCGTCTACTTCATGGGCGTTTCCAGCCTGTTCCCCCATATGTACGTGTGGTCGGGCATATGGCAGAGCATGGGCTACAGCTCCATAATCTACATCGCGGCCCTTTCCGGGGTCAGCCCGGAGCTGCACGAGTCGGCGGTTATAGACGGGGCAAATATCCTTCAGAGGATATGGCATATAGACATACCCACCATAATGCCCACCATGGTGATACTGCTTATCATGAGCTGCGGCAACATCATGAACGTAGGCTATGAAAAAGTCTATCTTATGCAGAACGACCTTGTCATAGACACTGCGGAGGTCATCTCCACGTATGTGTACAAGATTGGCCTTATCAACAACCAGTTCAGCTTCTCCACGGCCATAGGGCTTATGAACAACGTGATAAACTTCATCGTCCTGGTGGCCGCAAACAAGCTGTCCAACAAGATCTTCGGCTCCGGCCTGTGGTAAGAGGGGGGTAATGAAAAATGGCTAAGAATCCCAATGTCATAAAGGAACCCGTTTTTGATCGTGTTTTCTATGCGGTGACCTTTGTAATCCTGCTGCTGCTGCTGGTAGTCATCATGTACCCGCTGTGGTTTGTGGTGATGGCCTCCCTGTCGGACGCCCAGTACGTCAATAACGGCACTATCCTGCTTTACCCCAAGGGCCTTACATGGCTGGGGTACGAGAGGACGTTCGCCAATACAAAGATCTGGACCGGCTATGGCAACACCATACTCTACACCGTGGGCGGCACCGTTATCGGCACCTTCTGCACGGTGGTGGCGGGATATGTGCTCAGCAGAGACGACCTGCCCGGCACCGGGTTCATCATGAAGGCTTTCGTATTCACCATGTACTTCCAGGGCGGCACGATACCCTTCTACATCCTGATAAACAACCTGGGGCTGATGAACACCAGGTTCCTGATGATAATCGTCAGCTGCATCACGGTCTACAACATCATTCTGGTGCGCTCCTTCTGCGCCAGCTCCCTGCCCAGAGACCTCTGGGAGGCGGCGTCCATAGACGGCTGCTCCAACATACGCTATGTTTTCCAGATGGTGTTCCCGCTGTCAAAGGCCATTATCGCCGTCATCGCGCTGTATATCGCCGTAGGCTACTGGAACAGCTACTTCTGGCCCATGATATTCCTGTCGGACGCCAGCAAGCTGCCGCTGCAGAATGTGCTGCGTGAGATACTGCTGGTGGCAAACATGAACACTGCGGACACCGGCACCGACCCCGTGGCCGCCCAGAGGCTGCAGCAGATGGCCAGCGTCATTAAGTATTCAGCCATAGTCGTGTCCACCGTGCCCATCATCTGCGTGTACCCCTTCATCCAGAAGTATTTCGTACAGGGCGTTATGATCGGTTCACTCAAGGGATAAACCGGATTTTCCGGAGAATCCATATAAATTTCCATAATCCCATAAGGAGGAAAACCATGAAAAGAATTTTAGCACTGCTGCTGTGCCTGGCTATGATAGTTGGTATCATGGCCGCCTGCGGCGACAGCGGCAACAGCAGCTCCGCACCTGAGAGCAGCAGCCAGGAGAGCTCTGGCGGCGACTCCTCTGCGGCGGACGACAGCTCCAGCGAGGCCGGCGAGCCCAGCGGCGAGGTGGTAAACAGCACCAACCCGGGCACCGAGCTGCCCATCGTGACCGAGCCTGTGACCCTTAAGATCTGCAAGGAGCGCCACATGCTGGACACCACCCAGAGCTACAACGAGAAGGCTTCCTTTAAGAACATCACCGAGGAGACCGGCCTGACCCTGGAGTTCCAGGAGCTGGCGGCAGGCACTGCCGGCGAGCAGGTGCCCCTGCTGCTGGCGGGCGGCAATATGCCCGACGTGTTCTGGGCACTTCTCTCCGACACACAGATCCTGCAGAACGAGGGTTCCTTTGTGCCCCTTGAGGATATGCTGGAGACCTATGCCCCCAACAGCCTGAAGACCTATGACGAACTGACCTCCGTTGACTGGCGGCAGATCGCCACCACCCCCTCCGACCACATCTACGGTATGCTGGGCCGCTATGAGGCTCTCTTCGAGAGCTCCGGTGACGGCATCCAGATCATCAACAAGACCTGGCTGGACAAGGTGAAGAAGGACATCCCCACCACCCTTGAGGAGTACAAGGACGTTCTGATAGCCTTCCGCGACGGCGACCCCAACGGCAACGGCGAGAAGGATGAGATCCCCTACGGCTTCTGCGAGGATATGTGGTGCGCGTCCCTGACCAACGACATGGGCCAGTTCGGCATCGGCCACGGCGGAGCCACCGGCAACGCCGCCAGCACCATGTACACCATTATCGACGGCAAGGTGCAGGGCGCTGTTAACACCCCCGAGTACAGGGAGTATCTGGAGTTCTATCATGACCTGTACACCGAGGGCCTGATCGATCAGGAGGGCTTCTCCATGAAGAACGACGTTTTCGCCAACAAGGTCCGTAACTATCAGGTCGGCACCTACTATAGCTGGACCGCCCTTGAGTACCTCTCCACCGAGCAGGAGAAGGACTGGGTGGTTCTGCCCACCATGAAGGCCCACGAGGACACCGTGCCCGTGGCCAACGGCGAGATCGACCGCTCCACCGTTCAGAAGAACAAGTGGGTCATCACCAACACCTGCGAGCATCCCGAAGCCGCTCTGAGGCTGTGGGACTACCTGGCCCGCGACACCGAGAGCAAGCTGACGGTTGCTCTGGGCGAGAAGGGCATCCTGTGGGACGAGTATGAGGATCAGCCCGGCACCTACTACTTCCTGGTTCCCGAAGGCGACCCCGAGTTCACCTTCGAGCACATGAAGTATACCTACGGCACCGTTAACGATCCTCCGCTGATGACCATCGCCGAGACCCCCAAGAATGACGGCGACGTCAGCCCTGCTGCCGCTCTGCGCGACAACATGGTCAAGGAGGTCAACAAGGACTTCGTCAAGAAGGAGAACCAGCTGCCCGCCATCTACGTGACCCCCGAGGCCACCGACGAGCGCAGCTTCCTGGACACCGACCTGTTTGCCGAGGTCAAGAAGTTCCGCTCCCAGGCTGTTATGGACGGCTTCAGCGACTCCGACTGGGAGGCTTACTGCAAGCGCCTGGAGGACCTGCGGTATGCCGACTGGCTGCAGTGGTACCAGGACTATATGGACGGCAACCTGTAAGACCCCTTCAGTGTGAATTTTAAATCAAGCTGAAACGGCCCCCGCTGCCCTGACGGGCAAGCGGGGGCTTTGCAATTACTAACCCAAAAAACCATAGAAAGGTGAAATTACCATGAAAACCCCCTTCAGCCGCATACTGTACGGCGGCGACTACAACCCGAACCAGTGGCCCCGGGAAATATGGGCCCAGGACATGGAACTGTTTAAAAAGGCGGATATCAACTCCGCCACGGTCAATGTGTTCTCCTGGGCGAAGCTGCAGCCAGACGAGAACACCTACGACTTCTCGGAGCTGGACGATATAATCGCCCTGCTCAGCGAGAACGGTATAGACATCGTGCTGGCCACGGCCACCGGAGCCATGCCCGCCTGGATGGCGAAGAAATATCCCGAGGTGACCCGGGTGGACTTTGAGGGCCGCAGGCATAAGTTTGGCCAGCGGCACAACCACTGCCCCAACAGCCTTGTATGGCAGAAGTACGCCGCAAAACTTGCCGGGGAGCTGGCCAAAAGGTACGGCAGCAACCCCCATGTGGTGTGCTGGCACATAAATAACGAGTACAATACCGGCTGCTACTGCGAGAACTGCGAAAAGGCTTTCCGGGTTTGGCTGCGGAGGAAGTACGGCACCCTGGAGGCGGTGAACGCCGCCTGGAACACGGAGTTCTGGGGGCACACCTTCTACGACTGGGACGAGATAGTGGCCCCCAATGACCTCTCCGACGGCATGGGCTTCGGCTTCACCCGCAAGACCGCCTTCGCGGGCATCTCCATCGACTATGACAGGTTCCTTTCCGACTCCCTTCTGGAGAATTACAAAATGGAGCGGGACGCCATCAGGGAGTACGACAAGGAGACCCCCATTACCACCAACCTGATGGGCACCTATAAGGGCCTGGACTACTTCAAGTGGGCCAAGGAAATGGACATAGTCAGCTGGGACAACTACCCGGCCTATAATACCCCCTGGAGTCTCACCGCCATGAAGCACGACCTTATGCGGGGCCTTAAGGATGCGCCCTTTATGCTTATGGAGCAGACCCCCAGCCAGCAGAACTGGCAGCCCTATAACTCCTTGAAAAAACCCGGCCAAATGCGGGCCCAGTCCTACCAGACCGTGGCCCACGGGGCGGACACCATACAGTTCTTCCAGCTCAGACGCTCCAAAGGGGCCTGCGAGAAGTTCCACGGGGCAGTGATAGCCCACAGCGGCAGCGGGGACACCAGGGTATTCAAGGAGTGCGCCCAGCTGGGCACGGAGCTGAAGGGCCTTGGCGACGAGCTGCTGGGGGCCAAAAACCCGGCAGAGGTGGGCATCATCTTTGACTGGGACAACTACTGGGCGCTTGAGTACACCAGCGGGCCCAATATAGACCTGAAATATGTGGACCAGATACACCAGTATTACCGATATTTTTATGAGCGGCACCTCCCCGTGGACATGATACCCATAGACGGCGATTTCAGCCGCTATAAGGTCATCTGCGCACCGGTGCTGTATATGGTCAAGGAGGGGGTCGCGGAGGCCTTGGAGCGCTTTGTGGAGGCCGGTGGGACCCTTGTAACGGGCATGATGAGCGGAATAGTGGACCAGAGCGACAATGTGCACCTGGGCGGCTATCCTGGGCCCCTGCGTAAAATGTGCGGCATATGGGCCGAGGAGATAGACGCCCTGGCTCCCGAACAGGGCAACACCCTGGTGTTTGGGGACGGCTCCTGGAGCAAATGCAGCCTTCTGTGCGACCTTATACGCCTGGAGGGCGCGGAGGTGGTTGCCTCCTATGGCGAGGACTTCTATAAGGGCACGCCGGCGGTAACGAGGAACAGCTTCGGCAGCGGAACAGTTTACTATGTGGGCACCCAGCCGGACAGCGAGGGGCTTGCAAGAATACTGGACGAGCTGAAGGTGGAGCCGCTGGTGCGGGACGAAACTCCGCTGGAGATAGACAAGCGCGTTATAGACGGCAGGGAGTACTGGTTCATCATCAACCTGACCGGGACCCCCCAGGCTATGCCCGAGAGCTTTAAGGGCGAAACGGATATGCTCACCGGCAGAGAGGTCGAGGAACTATCAGGCTTTGATACTGTGATAGTCAAAAGATAAGAAGACGGCAAAAAGGCAGCGTGTGAAAGCGCTGCCTTTTTGTCAGTTATAGCGGCCGTATGTCCTTACGGAATATCCGCATTTCTTGAACGCAGCCCGGATAAAAGCATCGGCCGTTTCCGGTGGAGTACCACCGCCAAAATCACTGTTCTTATAGTGTGTCCCACCAGCAGTTGATGTTGTTATAAATAAATACGCACACTGCCATATGACAGCGTGCGTCTGAAAGGACGGTGTATATCATGAATATTAAATATTATTGAAAAAGTTCACTTCTAGATGGCAGGAGTACGTGACAATTAGCACAATGAAGTCTGTCGCTAGACGAACTAACATATTCAAATGCTGGGCAGTTCTATAATTAAAGATATAAACACCCACGCTTAGCAAACACTCGCAAAACACCACCTTTGGAGGATTCACAATATGGAGAAACGATTTTTTGACGAAACCAACGGCCTATGGTACGAGCTAGGAGACGGTTACTATTACCCTTGCCCGACAGTATCAGAGGAGGAAAAGCGGCCCATCAGCATATGGGGCCAACAGCATGAGCAGTACCTAAAAGAACACCGGCAGATAGTTTACAACACACTCCTGCTGAGCGGCAAGCTAAACGCCTACCTTGCCGACATCGACCGGCAGGCACAGGAGCAGTACGAGCTCCTTATTAACCAGATGAAACAGTCTCGCGGCATCACGGAGGATTTGAAGGCCACTGACCCGCTTACATGGGTCGGCAGAATGAACAACGCCCAGGCGTGCGCAAGAGAAATTGTGAATAACGAGATAATCTACAATTAGCAAACCCAGTCGCACTACCCAATTTAAGGAGTGTACTTCGCAACCCCTCATGCTGTATAATGTGGTATCATAGGCTTAGGATGGTTTGTTGAGCCAAAATTTCACAAAAAATTTACAGAAAAAGGGTTGAAATTTCGAGATGAGCGCAAATAATTGTTTAGCAAGCAAGCAAGCAAGCAAGCAAGCAAGCAAGCAAGCAAGCAAGCAAGCAAGCAAGGGATAACTGCGCCTATTTTTCCCAATACCGAATAAAGAGCCACAGGAACACGCGAGAGTTTTCCTGTGGCTTTTTTGCGTTGATTTTTATGACGGAGGTGTGATTTTTGGAGCAGTACATTATGCCGCGAAACGCTTACCGCAAGCTGAGAGCCGCCAAAAGCTTGGTCCAGACGCTTTACATTTACGGGGCCACCGGCTTCGGCAAGACCGCCTTTGTGCAGAAGACCCTGGAGAAACGCAGCCATGTCTACCTGTCCTGCGGGAACTGGCGCTGGGACGAGCGCGACGTGCCGGAGCGGGGGACCGTGGTGCTGGACGACCTGCATCTTCTGGACGAGCCCAGGCGGGAGCTTGTCAAGCGGCTGGCGGCCGACCCGGAAATCTGGCTTATCTTAATTAACCGCAGCCCGGTGCCCTCCTGGCTCATGCCCGAGTATGTCAATATAGGATTTATCGTTATCAGCGAGAAAGATATGCGCCTGGGGAAGAAAGAGATACAGGGATATCTGGACAGCCTGGGCCTCAGCTATACGAAGGAGGGTCTGCAATATCTGGCAGACACCGCCGAGGGAAACGGCTATATCGTGCGCCACGCGGCCTTGCGGATGGCGGAGGGCCTGTCCCCAGGGCCAAAGATGTACCAGGAGATTCACGACGCCTTTGCCCGCTACCTGGAGGAATACATCATGGTGCAGTGGGACAGCGAACTGCTGGAATTTCTCATGGAGGTCAGCGTTGTGGAGGAGTTTACCCTGCCCCTGGCGGAGCTTATCACCGCCAACCGGCTGGCCTCCGTCATGGTGCAGAAGGCCATGGAGACCGGGAATTTCCTGTTCGAGAATGACGGAATGTACCGTCTGCGGCCGGTGCTCCTGCACGCACTGAGAAAAAAGGCTCAGCAAAGCTTGGGCGAGGAGCAGATAAAGAACTGCCGGAAGAGCGCCGGGGTCTGGTATGAGATGGACGGCCAGATCTCTCAGGCTTTGGAGATGTACGAGCAGAGCGGCAGCCAGGGGCAGATACGTGAACTGCTTATCCGCAATGCCCGGGTGAACCCCGGGGCGGGCCATTACTATGAACTTCGCCGGTACTATCTGGGCATGGACGAGGAAGAAGCGGCTAAAAGTCCGGTGCTCATGGCGGGACTTTCCATGCTCCACTCCATGCTCATGGACCCGAAAAAGAGCGAGTATTGGTACGAAAAGCTGTCAGAGTTTGCTAAAACTGCCCAAGGCGGGGCTAAGCGCGAAGCGAAAAGCAGGCTTTGCTATCTGGACATCGGACTGCCACATCGGGGAAGCCGGGATGTGCTGAAGATAATGCTGAGAGCGCCCGCCATGCTCCTGGACCAGGGCATTTCCCTGCCGGAGTTTTCCGTCACCAGCAACATACCAAGCACAATGAACGGCGGCAAGGATTTCTGCAAGTGGAGCCGGTCGGACCGGGCTTTGGCGCGGACAGTCGGGCCGCTGGTGGAGCGGGTGCTGGGCAGCTACGGCAAGGGGCTGACGAAAATCGCCCTGGGGGAGAGCCTATATGAGAAGGGCGCGGACGCCTTCGAGGTGCTGACCCTGCTATCCCGCGGGCAGGTGGAGACCGAGTGCGGCGGCAGGCTTGAGATCGCGTTCTCGGCGGTGGGACAGCGGGTGCGGCTGATGGTCTTGCAGGGCGACCTCAGGAACGCCGGGGCCATTCTCAGCTCCTTCCAGGCGGCGGTGGAGGAGCAGCGGACGATGCAGCTCATACCCAACATACAGGCCATGCGGTGCAGGATAGCACTATATGCCGGGGACATAGAGACCGTCAACCAATGGCTCAGTACCGCGCCGGACGAGGACAAGGAGTTCATCACCATGGAGCGTTACCGCTATTTCACCAAGGCGCGGTGCTACCTGACGCTGGGGGAAAACCTCAAGGCTTTAGCCCTGCTGGAAAAGCTCTCGGAGTACGCGAAGCTGGTCCATCGGACCTACGTGGGCATTGAAGCGGGGCTTCTGGTGGCCATCGTCCGGCGGCGGCTGGGTACGGAGTGGGAGCCACAGCTCAAGGTTGCGCTGGACGAGGCCGAGAGCTACCAGTTCGCGCGGGTCATAACGGAGCTTGGCCCGGCTATTTTGCCGCTCCTCAAGGCCAGGAGCCGGGCGAGTCCCTGGTTCAATAAAGTGCTTGAGGAGACCCAGCAGACCGCCCGGCGATATCCAGGTTATCTTTCGCCCAGGAACGCCGTCCGGGAGGATTTTTCCAGCACGGCCCTGGAGATTTTGCACTTGCAGAGCGAGGGGCTTTCGGCCACTTTGATCGCCGGGCGGCTGGGGATGAAGGCGGACAACGTGCGCTATCACATTAAGGAAAACTACCGCAAGCTGGGCGCTTCGGGCAAGGCAGAGGCCATTGCCGCCGCCCGGGGCTTGGGGCTGATATAATTTTTTACGGAGGTGCGTTTATGAAAAGACTTTTATGCGTTTTGCTTGCAGTGCTGATAATCTGCTCCTGCTGGGTGACAGCTGGAGCGGCGGAAGATGGCACGACCGCGCCGGAGGATAAGTCCGGGGGGTGGGTATTTGATAGTCAGTATCAATTACCCACGCAGACCACGGAGTATACTGCGGGCAGCGGCACCATCACCTGGGAGCCCACCACGGTTTATGATGAAACACACCAGTGCGAGAAGGCCGCCAGCGGCAGGCTTACTCTGAATAACGCAAGCATCAGCGTGGACGCCACAGCTGAAAAAGGAATTTGGGTGCCGGTGGACACGGAGCTTGTGCTAATAGGAAGCAATACCATCACCATGAGCCAGTCCGGGACCGCTATTATGATTACTGACCCATATTTTGGCGGAACACCCTCCCTGACTATCCGGGGTGAAGGCTCCCTGACAGTCAACGCAAACGGCGGGGGCGACGGTATGGAGGTCAGAAATGAGATCAACATTGTTGAAGGAGCCAATGTTTCCATAAGCTGCTCCAATGGCGTTGGAATGTTTACTACCGCCGGCAGGATAAATATAAGCGACAGCACGGTAAAGGTGAGAATTGCGGACAACGCAAGTTCCCGCGGCGCTATCAGGGCGGCCATCAACGGCTATCCGACCGCTGACATAACCATCGAAAACAGCCACGTGACAGCCATCAACCCCGGCGGGCTCTCTATGAAATCCAGCGGGAGCATTTCTTTTACAGACAGCGATATAGCAGCTATCGGAACGTCCTCAATATCAAATGGGTACCCCTCTGAAGGAATACTGGCCTTTGCCGAACTCAGCGGCGGGACAATAAATATCAGCGGGGGAACTCTGTATGCGCAGAACAATTATGAGAACACTGATAGATATAATTATGGGTTTGACCTTCCGTATTTGCCAGGAAAAGTAACGGCAACAGATAGTGCCGTCATTTGTTATCATGGCTCCGTTTATTACCTGGTTCAAAGCGGCAATAACATTCAATATGAAAGCTGCGCCTATGATGAAAGCACAGGCGCTATTACAGTTGGTAATGGCTATGTGATGGGAAATGTGGAGTGGAAGGATAGCCTCCTGTTTCCAGATTCAAAATCTAACAAAGCCCTATATGGAAGGTATTACGATGTTGCTTCGCAAAGCAACAAAGTTGGAACGATTACCATTCCGGCAGGAACGGAAGCCGTAATTCCCGCGAGCGGCTATCTGTTTTCCTACAACTTGGTGAATAATGGAACGCTGACGGCAAAAGGTTATTGCGATAATTATGGCACCTTGACAAACAATGGGACCATTAATAATTATGGGCTTTTTTATAACGAAGCGAATACCCAGTTCAGCGGGAGCGGCACATTCAATAATTTGTATTATGCCCGTAATTTTCCCGGTTCAAAAACCAGCGACAGCATGAAGATAAATGGGCTGATACTCAATTATGATAATACAGTTTCTCCTGTTAAGTGGGAGTACGTAGCCCACGGAGATGCGCAGCTATTATGTACGAACAATCAGATCGTAGGAGCAAATTCTTCGGTCTTTCAGCCACTGTATGTTCTTTCTGACGCTATTTTTACTATTCCAGAAAGCCGCACAGTAGACGCGTCTTCCGCGGCTCTTGGCGTTACATGGGAAACTTTAAGTACATACCTCTCTGTCCAGGGCAAAATAGTCGTCAACGGCACCCTTAAGCTGCCGCCTGACCCCGTCCAGGAAAAGCTTGACGAACTCCTCACACACATCACCGGCACCGGCCAGGTCATCATCGGCGAGAGCACTGCTTATCCTGTCACCGTCACCGGCTGCACGGCGGACAAGAGCTTTGCCGTACAGGGAGAGACAGTCACCCTGACCCCCGGGGTTTCAGCACAGGGCACGCGGTTCCTCCGCTGGGAGACCTCATCTGGTGTGACCGTCGGAGAGGACAACACCTTTACGATGCCCAGCGGAACTGTTACCGTTACCGCCATATACTCCCACACAGTCACTTTCAACACTCAGGGCGGCAGCGAAGTGGAGAGCCAGGACGTAGAGGGCGGCCAGGCGGCAGCAGAGCCGGCGGAAGCTCCCACCCGCGATGGGTACGTTTTTGACAACTGGTATGCCGACGCGGGCGGCAAGACCGCCTATGACTTTGCAAGTGAAGTTACCGGCCCGATCACTCTCTATGCCAAGTGGCTCAAGGAGCTCCCCGACCCGCCCGCCGGGGAGGGCGGCAAGCAGTACAAGCTCGTGATGGGCGAAGGGGTCAGCGAGGTGCCGAAAGGTTTGGAAGACATCTATGATGCCCCTGCCGCCCTGGAAACCGCCATGAAAGTGGAAATTACAAAGAAAAACGGCTCCATACCCCAGGCCAATACAGCCGTCTATGATGTGACCCTGCTGGTTAGCGAAAACGGCGGCACGACGTGGACCCCTGCCACTGAGGACAACTTTCCGGCGGGCGGTCTTGCTGTCACCCTGCCCTATCCATCGGGCACCAACAGCAGCTATACATTTACAGTTGTCCATATGTTTACCACTGATTTCAACAATCACCATGCCGGGGAAACCGAGAGTCCGAAGGTGACCAACACAAACAGCGGTATTCAGTTTACCGTCACCGGCCTATCTCCTATCGCGGTGGGCTGGGTAAAGAAAAACAGCGGCTCGGGCGGTGGCGGCTGGTACCCATCTGTCAGCTATTACGATGTAAAGGTCGAGAAAGCGGAGCACGGCACCGTTACTGCCAGTCCGACAAGCGCAAGTTCGGGTAGTACCGTGACCCTGACCGTGAAGCCCGACGAGGGCTATAAGCTGGACAAGATAGCCGTCACCGACAGCCAGGGCAAGGCCGTGGAACTCACCGAAAAGGACGACAAGTATACCTTCAAGATGCCCGCCCGGAACGTAACAGTACAAGCCGGGTTTGTCCTTGAGCAGACGGCGACGCCCAGCCCCTCACCGAAGCCCTGGGAAAACCCTTTCCCGGATGTGAAGGACAGCGAGTGGTACATCAAGGCCGTTGAATTTGTGTGTACGAACGGCCTGATGAGCGGTTATGCCAACGGCAGGTTCGGCCCGAACGACACCCTCACCCGGGCGCAGTTCGCGCAGATAATCTACAACAAGGAGGGCAGGCCCGCTACTGGGGGAAGCCGGTTCAGCGACGTGAAAGACGGTATGTGGTACGCGGACGCTGTGAACTGGGCGGCGGCAGAGGGCATCGTCGCCGGGATAGGCGGCGGTAAGTTCGCCCCCGACCGGCCCATCACCCGGCAGGACCTGGCGGTCATGCTCTGGCGCTATGCAGGGAGCCCGAAGCCCAGGAAAAATGAACTGGATTTTGTGGATTCCGGGAAGGTCAGCGGGTACGCCTGGAAAGCCTTATGCTGGGCGAATGAGAACGGTGTTGTCAATGGAAAGGGGAACGGACTTCTCGACCCGAGGGGGAACGCTACCCGGGCAGAGGCGGCGCAGATGGTAATGAAGTATGTGAATATGTAATCATCGGAGAAATCAAAATGTGGATTCTGTTGCAGGCGGACGCTTCCGTTACATCAAAAAGGCCGGGAAACAAGCCGGATTCCGGCCTTTGAATAAAGTTAAAAGATGGGACTCTTGTGGGACTTTTCCGTGCTATAATTGTAGTGTGAAGTAGTACAGCGGTCAAAAGCGCCCATAAGGTACGCACAAAACCAGAACGAAAAGTTTTCGGATTGAACTTCGGGCGACATTTTGTCGCTGGAAATATGGCGCGCAAAATGCACTCCACGCTAAGTGAGGTGGCGGGCGTTTTGCGCGCCACCTCTTTTCGGTTCAGATTTGCATTTCTGATTTTTCTTTGCTGGCGAGGGCGAAACGGTTTAGCCCTCGTTGGTATAACTTAAAACGACAATTTGTCGATTTTAGAATATACCGGGCACGTGGCGGCGCATTGCGCCGTGACGTGCCCCTCGCCCATCATCCATCTGAACTAAAGGAATCTGTAGAAATCAAAATGAAAAAACGTGGTTTTGACGAGCAAAAGATTTTCAGTGGCCAGTTTTGATGTCATGGCAAAATCTGCTACGACCCCTGATGTCAGAATCAAACGGACAAACTGTCCGTTTGATTTCTGTGGTCACAGGCTTTTTGCACGTGACCACAAACCTCTGAACAAAAATGGAGCAAAAAGGCGGCTTTATGTATCAGGGGTGGTAGGGTTAAGTTATGTACCATCGGAAAAGCATCGGAAAGCTATCGGGAGACAAACGGAAAATCATGTGCTACAATAGGTAGGGTGAAGAAGTAGTATAGTGAAAAACCTATGACGTGCACGTGAAAGCAGAACGAAGACGTTTCGTTCTGCTTTTCGAGCGACATCTTGGTGCCGGGCATTTTGACCGTGACCTCAGGGCAGAAAATCAAGTTCGCATTTTGCATTTTTGATTTTTTTGCTGTCAACAGTTAGAGATACTGAGCAAGAAGAAGCAAGTGTGCAATTTGTACATCTGAGGCTACAAATTTAAACTTTTTGTGAACTTTGTCTATTATAATATAAATCCGTTCTATTTGCGTCAGAAAATGTTGGTTTTCCCAATACCGAGTAGAAAAAAAGTGAAATTTTGGATTTTGTCAAGTGTATAATATCAGAGGAGATAATTGTGGGAAAGCAGTTCCGATGCTTTCCTACCCGCAAAGCGGCGTTTTATCCCAGCATGGGCTAAACGCCGCTTTTTTCATGCCCATTTTGGGTGATTAGGGGGGTGACCCCATCACATAAAAAATTATCAAGGAGTGATGCAATGGCAATTTTCAGAGTGAAGCACGATAAGGACTACACGGTGATGAGCAACTACCACCTGCGCGACCCAGCCCTATCCCTCAAGGCAAGGGTCTGCTCTCGCAAATGCTGGCCTTGCCAGATAACTGGAACTATTCTATTGCAGGTCTGGCCTACATTAACCGCGAGGGCGAAAGAGCGGTGCGTTCGGCAATAAACGAGCTTGAACAAGCCGGGTATCTCCACCGCCGGCAGAAAAGGGGCAACACTGGCAAAATCGTCGGCACTGAGTACATGGTATATGAACAGCCAGTGTGCCAAAATGCAGCAGTGGATAATCCACCGCTGGATAAACCGCCGACGGAAAACAGCACACAACTAAACAAAGATAAACAAAATAAAGATAAAATAAATATAGAGAAAACAAATCCTATCCTTTCCGATAGGGAAGGGATAGGATTGGAAACGAATTATGCCCAGTATGAGCGGCTGATAAAGTAAAACATCGAGTACGACCACCTCATAGACGTGATGGACAATCCTGATCGAATGTGGAAAGCTGCTCCAACGGGGCGCACCCAGGCTGGATAAGGACGGAAAGCCCATGAAGGACAAGAACGGCAACTGCGACATTGCCGATGTGATTGCGCTGGTGCCGGATGACGACCCGTAAGGGAGAAAGGGCATCACAATGGAAAACGGATTGACCTATATTCGAGTTGGAGACTACTACATCCCCAATCTGGCATTAGACCCCGAACCGGAGAAACCGGCCAGGGACATTGACAAGTATGGCCGCATGAGATTGACCTACCTGAAGCAACACCGGCGCAAGTTGTACCGGGAGTTGGTGGACACGGGCAAGCTCCAAGCGCACCTATTGGACATCAACGACACAGCCAATGAGTGGCTGGACAGGATGATGCTGGCAAAGGCGGCGGGAGTTACCGAGGAACTGAAGGCCCGAGATCAGATGGCGTGGGTGGGGCTGATGAATTGCTGTAAGGCCCAGGTAGAGGAAATCACTTTTGCGGAATTGATTATGATTTGACAAAAATGCGGGGTAATCCCCGCATTTTTAATAACAATATCTTGCATATAGGCAAGTGCCAGTCTATACTGATTTCGTCAAAATCTAATATGCCATAAGCGGTATCAGTTCCGCGCAAATCTATGAGGGAAAACTGTTTTCAAAAATATTTCAAAAAACCTTGTAAGATTTTTTGAAATGCGAAGTCTTATAAGGGAGGAGGTGAGAA
>ERZ777305.1780-NODE-1780-length-22273-cov-3.963768_pt1 | contig 22273 bp, 14 predicted proteins | sample MGYA00374965_ERZ777305 | MGnify/ENA primary metagenome ERZ777305 (study PRJEB29328, sample SAMD00013331) | mouse gut metagenome | study: EMG produced TPA metagenomics assembly of the Metagenome analysis of fecal microbiota from mouse which was promoted... | reverse complement strand
CTAGAGCCTTTTAATGGGACATACCCGGACTTCATGTGAGGAACTTTCTTTTTCACCTGTACAAATTAATATTTACCAGCAGATAGTCCCCATAACCTAACCATCCCCATTAAGATTTTTGCCCTATACTATTAATAATCGCCGCAACTACAGGATATAATACTCCCGCGGCTACCCATATAATCCAGCTGTATCCCCAGTTTTTTGTAACAAAGCTATAAATTAAATATACAGCTGTGGCTGTCAGCCACCATATACCGGAAATATTGTCCATTATAGTCTTGTTTTTCTTTTTCTCCTTTGAAAAATCACCCTGCTCTAAAAGCTTTTCAAAGCCTGACCATACTACGCTGCTTAATACAAGGAAGAATACTCCAATGCCCACAATAAGCAGAGTAATTGAAACCATAAGCACCATAAATAAATCATCATCTTCATTTATCATTACTCCTATAAAAATAGGAATTATTGATAATATACAGATACACACTCCTGTAATAATGCTTTTTGTGTATTTATTTTTGTACTGCTGCCTTTGTTCATTTACCATTTCGCTTACGCCGTATTCCGTCTCAAACATTTCTTTTTCTAAGTATTTAAAGGCTGCCGTCTTGCTTCCGTTTAAAATAAAAATTGCTACGGCTATAGCTATTAAAGCCACTAAAGTAATCATCCCTATGCCTGCCGCCCAATTCTCTGATAATCCGTACAGTGGGTTTTCACTGACTGCTGCCAGTATCATAAGACATATAGGTGATATAATACACAAAAACACTGCAAATGCTGTTGATTTTGATGTTTCCCTGTTTACTGAGAGAAAGTCTTTTGCTTCCTTCATAGATACTTTTTTTACATTAATCTCCCTTGCTGTGTTTATATTTCCTGATTCAGACAGCTCTTCCTTAAGCAGATAATCTGTACTGACACCAAACAACTGTGACAGCTTTAAGATTTTTTCCAAATCCGGCGCAGCCTGTCCGCTCTCCCATTTTGATACAGACTGCCTTGTAACATTCATCTGCTCTGCCAGTTCCTCCTGGGACCATCCGTTTTTTTTGCGAAGCTGTATCAGCTTATCAGCCAAATTCATAATTGTTTCCTCCTAATACTTTTATTAAGGAAATTATATCATTTTTTCCGGTTGCGCGCTACCAACCTGCACCATTCAATGTGTCAACCAGCAGTTGCAGTCTGTATTTTCTGCGTATTGCAAAGGACTTCCTACAGCAGTTCAATATTCTCCGATGCCTTGCATAAAATTATATTCAGGTTTCCGTTTCTGCATCTTATGGAGTCCATAAACTGCTTTTCATTTATGTTTTCCTTCATATCAATAGAATATGTGAGCTCATACAGCGTACCAAGATTTGTTGTCTTTATCCTTTCAAGGGTGGCTCCGTTTGAATATTCGTCAAACAAATCGTCAAAGGCCCCCTGAAAATTAAGATTTTCCGGTATTGTGATTTTCAGTTCCTTTATATTGCCCTTTTTTTCACCATATCTAAGCAATGTCAAAGCTAAATATAAAAGACCGATAACAACTGCAAATACAACTGCAAATATTACATATCCCATGCCTGCCGCAAGCCCTACCGACATACAGTAAAACACACTTGCTATATCTTTAGAGTTTCCCGGAACGCTTCTGAACCGGACAAGCGCAAACACACCTCCCAAGGATACCGCCTTTGCTATATCAGAGCCTACAAGCATTATAACAGAGCATACAACAGCCGGTAAAATAACAAGTGTAAATGCAAAATGAGGCGAATATCTTTTCTTTCTCTCGCTAAGCATATAAATTATACTGATTAAAAAGCCTAAGGCTATAGATACTCCTATGCAGACAACTGCCCCTTTGGCTGATATTCCCGAAGCGTCTGTACCGGTAAACATTGATGAAAACATAATGAATCTCCTTTTATTTTAATATTTTTACTTTCGTTTATATTGTACTTTTCTATAATATATTTTTTATACTCTGTTCCGTATTTTGAAAAGGACACTGACTTTATATTCTTTTCCTCTAACAGCTTTGTAAACCATAAAGGAATTGCCTTAGAGCTTTTTACCTCCATAAGCCAAAGAGCATTCCCTATTAAAAGCTCTCCGTGGCTTCCCTTTTCCAAGCCTACATCATATCTTCTTGTTCTGATATTTGTATCAAAGGTTACCCTGAAATCATCATCCTCCCTGTCAAAAAACGCCATTCTGTCATAAGTTAAATATACTTTTGGAACAGGTTTATATATTTTCAGCAAATATCTGATTTCCTCCAGTACCTGCTTATTGATGCCAAAGCTATCCTCAGGCTTTATTCCATTATCCAATAAATCATACGCCTCCTTAAGCCTTAAGCAGGTTCTTCTCTTGTTTACCATTCCGTTATATTTCTTTTTTATCTCAAGAAACACCTCATCATATATCCCCGGCACGCCATAGCTTCTAAGCCTGAGCTTTTCCTTATATACAGGCTTTTCTATTGACGCCCTTATAAGAGCGTCGTCCGGCGTATCATAATAAATATTTGAAATTTTGTAAAGTCTTCCGTCTTTGTTATATTTATCAGGCTCCATCCGCCCCTTAAGCTTTTCCAAAAGCCATTTAAAGTCTTTCGCATCTATAAGATATTTTTTTTCGTATCTGTTAAATACCTCTATTGCCATAAATTCATCTCCTTTTCAATAGACATCCTTTACAATACATATATTAATTTTCCTATGTGACAGTTTTTTGAAGACAAATTGAAAAAATAAAAAAAAGAGACTATCATAAGGACAGTCTCTTACAAACACGTTTTTTTGATTTCATATTTTTAGTTTCAGGTTAATATTTTATCAAGCACCTCAAATAGCTTTTCCACATCAATAGGCTTTGCAATATGACCGTTCATACCGCAGCGCAAAGCCTCCTGCTTATCTTCCTCAAAGGCATTTGCAGTCATTGCAAATATTGGTATGGAGGATAATTTCTTATCACTTAGCTTTCGTATTTCTTTTGTTGCCTCATATCCATTCATTATCGGCATCTGAACATCCATAAGTATCAGCTGATAATATCCCTCTTGAGACTGTTTCAGCATATCTACCGCAATCTGACCGTTTCCCGCAATTTCTACACTAAATCCTGCGTCACTTAAAATAGAAGCTGCAATTTCCTGATTTAATTCGTTATCCTCCGCCAGCAAAATCCGCCCCTTTTGAAGATTTAGGGATTTATCCTTAACCTCCCTTTGCTCCTTCGTTTGTGAATTCAGCTTGAACACAAATGAAACAAGCACCTCCGTGCCTGAATCCTTTTTGCTTTTTATCTCAATGGAGCCGTTCATCATATCTACAATATTTTTTGTTATGGCCATTCCGAGACCTGTTCCCTGTATTCCGCTAAAGGTAGTATTTTTCTCCCTTTCAAAAGGCTCGAAAATATGCTGCACAAAATCCTCGCTCATGCCTATGCCGTTATCTGTAATACAAAATTCATAATTTGCATAGCCCTCCGGAGCCCCTGTTTTTTCAGTAAGCTTAAGCCTTACGCTGCCTCCTTCACCCGTATACTTAACAGCGTTGCTGAGGAGATTAAGCAATACCTGATTAAGCCTCAGCTCATCGCATATAACATCCTCATTTTCAATATCACCAGCCTCTATATTAAGCTGAAGCTTCTTTGCCTTTGCATCTGCCTGTATAATATTATATAAGCCCTGCAAAATATCAGACAACCTGCATGGATTTTCCTCAAGCTTCATCTTTCCGCTTTCAATCCTGCTCATATCAAGAACATCATTTATCAGATTAAGCAAATGATTTCCTGACGTCATGATTTTTCTAAGATATTCCTCTACCTGCTCTATATTGTCAATATGAGAAAGCGCCAAGGAAGTAAAGCCGATAATTGCATTCATTGGAGTACGAATATCATGGGACATATTTGAAAGGAACACGCTCTTTGCCTTGTTTGCCTTATTGGCCTGAACAAGCGCATTCTCCAGCATTCTTTTCTTTTCCATCTCATTTCGTGTTTCCTCGTCAACACTGCGTATTCCCAGAACAATACCCCGGTATTGCTTCCATTCTCCTGCGCGGACTATCTTCATTTCATAATATTTTATCTCATTGCCTGAAACGGCGCGGTAATTCACGGAATACATATTCTTTTCCGCCAGTTCCCTTATAAGCCTGTCCTGTGAAGAGAATTGACGCAGCATTTCCCTGTCCTCCTCATAGACAAACATTTGTATGTATCGCTCAAGACTTTCAGTCATTGGTATTTCACCGTCAAAGACCTTATTTATAATACTGATGCTGTCATCATCAATTCTAAGTATATTACCTGTAGATGTGTCAAGGTCAAAATAGCATACAAACATGTAATCTATACTTAAGGCCTTAAGGAGCTGCATCTGACGTTTTTCTTCCCGTTCCTGCTGCAGCTTCTGGTCGGTACAGTCAAGAAGAAACCTTTGATAAAACAGCTCGCCATTTTCCTTTAAAAGCTTCATATTTCCCATGACATGAATTATTTTTCCGTCGGCATGTTTTACGCTGTACTCCATACTGACGCTGTCTCCCTCGTTTTTCAGCTTGCCGAGACATTCGCGTACCTTTTCCTTATCTTCATCTATAACAGATTGAGCAACCATATCAAAGCCATCTGATATTAATTCATCCAAGGTCTCATAGCCTAAAATCTTTAATGCAGCCGTATTTATACTAAGGATTTTTGAGCCGTCCACAGTATGACACAGCACTCCACAATCGATAGAAGTAAAAACCGTCTCCATCATACGGTTTCTTTTTATAAGCTCCTGCTCATATGCCCGCTCCTGTGTTATATCAATAGCTACGCCAACCGTTCCCATTACGCTTCCATCAATATCATACAATGGTGATTTATAGGTAGTCAGCAGCTTTATTCCGTCTCCTGTTTTAATTGTTTCTTCAGATACATAGGTCTTTCTCTTACTCATAACCTGATGCTCTGATTCTATACAGGCAGGGTCATCCTGTTCAACATTCCATATATAAGCATGTCCCCGTCCCTCTATCTGGCTTTTTTTCTTATTAACAGCTTTACAGAAGCTGTCGTTTACCTTTTCATGTAAGCCGGCTTTATCCTTATACCATATAAGATTTGGAACGCTGTTAATGGTAGATTCAAAAAAATGACTTGTTTCCCAGTAATCCTTACTCATCTTATATGTCTGCTGCCACCTTAAAAACTTAAATCTTATTTCCTCCTCTGACATTGGTACAGTCCATATATCCTTAATCTCCGTCATGTTATCTTCCAAATCCAAAATTACGGCTTTATCTGAAAGCACAATAAGCTCTGCTTCCTTTCTTTTATCCGGAAGCAGAAGCCCAAGCGCTTTTTTTACATCCATATCCTTAAGGTTAGCTAAAATCACATCTGCTTTAGCTGCCGTCACCCGGTCAGGCTCATCACTTTGAGAAAATTCATGGGTAAAATTCTCAAGAGGCGGCATTTCCTTTATAATATCAAATTCCCTGCACTGATGACCTGCTAAATAAAAATGAATATGACAATGATACATATGTTTTTTCTCCCTCATACTTTGTGAGTTTCTCATTATGATTCTTATTTTAACAAACGAAAGTCCCTATGTCAATACATGTAAACCCGCCTTTATATATCGTGCATATTTTAATAAAGAAGTTTACATTTTAAATTTTTTAAGCTCAAACCAAAATATGCTTCCTTCACCCGGCTTACTTAATACGCCATATTTTGCATTGTGAAGCTTTAGTATGTTTTTTACTATGGATAAACCCAGACCTGTTCCCATAACCTCCCTTTTATGTTTTTTATCTGCCTTATAATACCTTTCCCATACGTTATCAAGTTCCTCCGGTGGAATACCCTCGCCTGTGTCCATAACCTCTATTCTCACTATTTCTCCGTTAACAATCTGGCTGATTATAACACTTTTATCGGAGCCTGTATAGTTTATTGCATTATTCACAAGATTATAAAGTACCTGATATATTTTAAATTCGTCCGCCCTTACCATAATATCTTCTTCCGCATATTTAAAGATTACCTTATATCCGTACTGCTCTACAAGTCTGGCGTACCTGTCTATAACTGACTTTATTCCCGCCGTAAGATTATATTCCTTTGCCTCTAAGGTATCAACTCCTGCCTGAAGCTTTGAAATGTCAAGCATATCATTTACAAGATTTGTAAGCCTGTTGGCCTCGTCTATTACAACCTGAACATTTTCAGGAGAGTTTTCTCCCGGGATATCCCTCATAATCTCTGAGTATGCCGTAATCATTGTAAGGGGCGTTCTAAGGTCATGAGACACGTTTGCTATAAGCTCATGCTGAAGAGCCTCTGTTTTCTTTAATTCCGCCACAGTGTAATTTAAGGTTTTTGACAGCTCCGAAATCTCTCTATAGGAGCCCATATCATATTCTATGTTATAATCTCCCTCTGCCATTTTTTTTGCAGTATTATTTATATTTATTATAGGCTTTGACACCTTTACTGCTATAACTACCGCCATTACAAGCGCTATTGCCACCATAATGACAGATATATATATAAGCTGTATTCTAAGTGTATACACTGTTGCGCTTACAGGAGATATAATGGAGTTTAAAAACGCTGCGCACCTTGTTCCGTCCTTTAACGTTATTATTTTTACAAGCATCATGCTTTCATACTCATCATTTGGCGGTATATTCATCTTATCCTCAAATTTTACAGGTCTTTTATCCTTATTTCCCATCCCCTTGTCAAAGGACAAGCCTAAATTATTTTTTATTTTTATGACGCTGCCGTCTCCTGCCTTTTCCATTAACCGTATCAGCTCTCCTGCCGGCAGCTTGTGTACTGCGCAGTTCATATTTTTTTCTGCCGAAAAAAGCATATTTCCTTCAAAATCCGTTACCAATATGCACACGTCATAGCTTTCTGCTATGGTATCCACTGCCTGACTGAAATCCTCGTCTGCCGACATGGTTTCCACGTGACTTAAGGCTGTCTCCAGCTCATTTGTTTTTATTTTTTTGTAAAAGGTATCAAGATATACTGTCTGGAACAGCCATAGTATAAGCAAAAGAATTCCCATAAAGCACAGCATATATAAAAAAATTTTCCATTTTACGCTTAATTTCTTATGCTTCAAAGCGGTATCCAACTCCTCTCAGGGTAACAAGAAATTTTCTGTAATTACCAAGGCTGCTTCTAAGAAGCTTTATATGTGTATCCAGCGTTCTGTCATCTCCATAGTAATCATATCCCCATACCTCTGTAATAAGCCTTTCCCTTGTTAATGCAATTCCCCTGTTTTTTATCATATAAAAAAGAAGGTCATATTCCTTTGGCGTCATATCTGTCTTTACTCCGTCTACAGTGACAATACGGCTGGTGAAGTCAACCTTTAAGCCCTCCGCCTCAAATATTTCATGGTCGTCGCTTTTTTCAGACTTACCAGCCTCATGTCTGCTCATAACCACATTCATCCGCATCATAAGCTCCTTTGGAGAAAAAGGCTTAACCACATAATCATCTATCCCAAGCTCAAAGCCATGTATTTTATCATATTCCTCACCTCTTGCAGAAAGCATAATAACAGGCACATCCTTTATTTTTTTCAATTCCTTACAGGTGGAAAAACCGTCCAGCTCAGGCATCATTACGTCAAGTATGACAAGGTCAAAGCTGCCCTTTTTAAACTTGTCTATGGCTTCCATGCCGTCTCCTGCCTCTACTATGTTGTAGCCTTCAAATTCTGCGTACTTTTTTATAACTATACGTATTTTTTCTTCGTCATCTGCTACCAGTATGTTTTTCATATTTGTTTTCCTTCCATTTTATAGATTGCTGCTGTCATAATGTATTTTATTTCTTTATTGTGACATGTACAAGTGGAAAATGTGATAAGCCTGTGAAGAAATATTTGCATATCTGCTTTATCTATACTGCGTTCATCTTTTTCAAAAAATCGTCTATTGACTCTACTTTCACTGAAAGCTTACGCCATTTACGCAAAACATTTACATCACTCTCATCATAAACCGTGTTTCTCAAAGCTTCAGGAACAATTCCTTTTTCCTCCAGCAGTTCAACTATAGATTCTGATATTCCCATTGTTATTCCCTCAGCTATACATTCATATATTACGGTTATGACTGCTGTTTCTGCCGGCATATGTTTTTTATATTGCCTTATTTTAGACACGAAATATGAATAGCCATATAATGTTTTACATCTTTCGAGAAGCTCCATATTATGTCCGAAATTTATATTTATCATTTTTACGATAAGCTCTATACAACCATCAAGTTCGCTGTTTTCAAATGCATCTGATAATTTCTGTTCACTTATATCCTCCAAATCTCGTTACCCATTATAGAAAACAATATAATATGGCGTTGGAATTTGAATTTTAAGTCTAAACACCTTATCCTTATGGAATAAACTGCTAACATTAGAACTTATGTAACTAATTTGATTATATCAGAATATTTGATATTCAGTCAATTCATTTATAAATTATAAATTAATAGCGTGCAATTAAATAGAAGCTAGTCATTAGTCTACTAGCCGACCTCTCACACCACCGTACCTACGGTTTTGTATACAGCGGTTTCCTTCAAAAGTCCTTTCATATCTGCAAGTGAGAAATAATTTACTCACCCTCTGACAAACTGCAGCAGTTTCATGGCTCTGAAAAGCTCTGAATTTTATTACAATACAAAACATACAAAAGCAACCACCAGACTTTACGTCTATGGCTGCTTTTGTATTTATTGCATACTTATAATTATTTTAATTTTAAGACATCTGCAAAGCAATTTTTATTTTGATACAATGTTTCTTATAGTAGTGCTTACTTTTACTTCTGATACTTCAAGATAACAATTTTCTCCTCCTAAATATACCATCATGTCATCTGTAGGACAATCTACTGCTGTTATCATATAATGACTTGTGCTGCCATCGCCTCCTAATATTTCAGCATCCACAACTATAGTCGTTCCGGACCTCTTTGCATTAAGTGTAACTGTTGCTCCATACATAATAGTTTTATAATCGTCCCAACTCCAATTACATGCCGGTATAACTGTACTTCCGGTAAATTTTGATGATATAAAATTATCTGACCTTATATACAAATCCTCACCTTCATTAAGTTGATTTAATCTTGTAAGATTTGTACAGAAAGCCAACGCAAAATTGTGCCAATTTTCCTCTTCCACAGAATGATTTTTGAATTTATAGGTTACATCGAAATCTCCCGTTACCTTTAATCCTTTGAAATTTTCATAATTCCACCAATCAAGGGTATACGTTCCGTCTCCGTTGCTTGTTCCGACTGTACACTTATCTGCTATTCTGTTAGTCACAGTTGAAACAGCTATAGAATTTTCCGGTATATCAGGCTCCTCACTTGGCCACTCTGAGATACCTGTATTTGCTTTAATATTGTCAACACATACCACAGGATTATAGCGTCCTCCGCGTATATAGATTCCCTCTAATTGTCCTGCTCCATTAAGTTCTGCAAAGCCGGAATAAATAACCTCTTCCCCATTAAGAATCTCAAGCTTTGTTTTTCCCTTTGTTGTATCTACCTCTGCCTTTATGGTTATCCATGTATCCTTAGGTATTATAACGGTTTCTCCGCCTGTTCCCTCTACCGTCCAGGTGGTGCTGTTTGGAGTGGAGGTAAGTGCGGCTATATAGCCTGACGCCAAACCGTCGTTCATATTGCCATTCATATAAGCAAAATCCGCTCCGGTAATGGCAAACTGTGTCTCCTGATTGTTTCCTCCGTTAAGCTTTGCGCTTACTTCAACAGTGTATTGGCTGTCGGTTTCCTTTAATAAATTAAACCTTGCCTCTGCGCCTCTTGAATTACCGTACGGCGGCGCAAACTTTATATAATTACCGTTTGCATCTCCTGCATTTTCAACGGTAATTGATGCCTGTGCGTTTGCCGAAGTCCATCCTGACATATCTCCTGTGGTGTAATCCTGATAATATATATCCCATTTTGAAGTATCTATCTTCTCTATAGGCTCCACATACAGTTTAACATTGCTTACTTTTCCGTTAAACTTATCATTCCACCATGAGCCCCAGCCAAGGTTTAAGGTTTCCGCCGTGTTGTTAAGCCACTTAAGAACATTTGCATAGCCTCCCCAGCCTGCGTCCTTTGAACCTAAAATTCTTCCTGCATCAAGGTCTGCACTGTCGTATGCTTTTGTTCCGTTTGCATATACCTCAAAGCCTGAGCTCTTAAGCTTAATTTCAAAGTGTGTCTTTCCGTTTATAAAGTTCGTTCCTGCCGCCCATGGATCACTGTTCTTTACATTTGCGTCAAAGAATCCTCCCGTAGCGTTATAGCCAAGGTAAGAGCCTCCGGTAAAGTACATTCTTCCTCCTCCAAAGAAGGATAATATAGTGCTTAAATAAGCTCCGCTTCCCTCAACGTCAAACTCAATAGTAGCTCCGTTATAAATCTCAAGTCCGTTTGTTACCGTCTTGTTAAATGGATTTGGATAGCTGTATGTACCTTCAGCCGCCTTGCTTAAGTCGGCTTCGCCGTCCGTAAACCAGCTTCCTACAAGAAGCTTTTCATTCTCTCCCTTATCGCCGAGAACCTTAATATTATACTCCTTATCTACAGAGTAATCTCCGTTTGCAAAGGTTGCCGTAACCGTAACGGTAACATCCTCGCTGCCTCTTGTTACTGTTCCGTCATTTGCAAGCACCGCCGTATTGCTTGATGCATAGCTTATTGTTGTTCCGTACAATCCCTCTGTATTATAGACAATGTCCGCCACTGTCTGCTGCGGAATTGTTACGATGCCTTTATCAAGAGTCATATCCACGGCCATTTTTCCCGTGAGATATTTGCTGCCCCAGAATTCTACCTCATTATCCCCTAATAAGGTAAAGCACATTGTCTGCTCTGTTGTTTCATCTACATACTGCTTTACAAATACGCCGTTATACTCTACTCCGCCAAGGACCATCGTCACATACGGGCTGTCTGCCACCTGCTCCCATGTTCCTGTGTAATCGCCTGTGACTGTTCCGTCCTCATTTAAGACAATATCCTGCGGTGTAACACATTCAAGCTGTTCATAATTAACTGACTGCTTATGATACAATACCTCATATGAGCCTGCCATATCTTCCTTTGAATATCCTGTTTCACTTAATGTTTCACCTGTGTATTCATAAGGCGCTGCCACCAGCCAGCCGTCTGAATTTGTAAAGAGCTGGTGAACTCTTACCTGATGGCCCTCAGTTCCGTCTGCAAATCTTGTATGATAAACAACATATGCCTTGCCGTCATCATCAACCAACAATGAATTATGTCCCTGTGCCACATTTCCAACCTTCATTGTGTTCCACTTGTAATTTCCGAATATCTTTACGCCTGTTGTTCCGTTAATATTATTTGTGCCTGCCGTAAATCTTGCGTCGTCACCTGAAACATCCGTGTATGGTCCCGTAATGCTTTCTGAGCGGAACACTCTCATATTGTAGCCGCCGTTTGCCACAAGACCGCCGTAGCTCATAAACAAATACCAATAGTCGCCGATTTTTTCAATATAAGAAGCCTCTCCAGATACATGGGCTCCTCCTGCCAGCTTAAGTCCCTGATATTCATCCGAAACATTTGCAACAGTCTCATATGTATGAGTATAGTCTCTTAATCCTGTAGCCTTGTCAAGCTTAAGCATATATATTCCGCCAAACCATGAGCCGTATGACATCCAAAGATTTCCGTCCTCATCGTACTTTACGCATGGGTCAATGGCATTCATTCCGTATGTACGGTTTCCGTTTCTGTTTTCAAGGTATCTTGCAGGAACCTCATTTGTTCCTATTACCTTCGCCAAATCAGTTTCCGCCGCCTCTGTAGCATTTGTAAAGCCTGAATAAACAACGGTACCCTTATACTCCCAGTCTCCGTCAAGACTGTCGGCAGTTAAAAGCGCTATTGAGGTATACCAGTGGTCTCCGTTTACACTCATGTACATGCACCATTTACCCATGTCTTCATTCCATATTACGTCAGGAGCCCAAAGATTTCCCGACACGTCATATGTAGCGCTTCCGCGCTTTGACCACTCGGCGCCCTCTGCAAAAAGAGTTTTATAATCTCTGTTTATATTATTTGTAAATATCTCCCAGTTGATTAGGTCATCGGACTTTGCCCATGTCATATGTGTTCCGAATACATAATATGTACCTGTAACCGGATCCTTTACTATACTTGGATCATGTACAGAAACTCTCTTATAGCTTGTCGATACATCAATATCTGCTACCTTTGTGCCGTATGTTACTATGGCTGTTATTTCCTTTTCCTCTCCGTCGACGGTTACTTTTTTGCTTACTTCAAACTTTCCGTTTACAACCGCCGCATATGATACTTGTATTGTCAAGCCGCAGCCGATTAATGTAAGGGCCATGACCCCGATTATTCCGGCTGCCTTTTTATTCTTGCGCTTTATAAGAATAAATATCACCGCCGACACAATAGCTGCCGCCGCAAGATAGCCTGTAAAATTTATATCTCCTGTAACAACGGTACCGCCTATGGATGCGTCTCCGTTACCTGTTCCGCCGCCATTATTGTTTCCGCTGTTATCATCTCCCGGCTTGTTATTGTCACCCGGCTTGTTGTCATCTCCCGGCTTGTTATCGTCGCTCGGCTTGTTATCGTCGCCCGGCTTGTTGTCATCTCCCGGCTTGTTGTCGTCGCCCGGCTTGTTATCGTCGCCCGGCTTGTTATCGTCGCCCGGCTTATTATCATCGCCGGTATTAACGTCTTCCTCTGCCTTTGCATTTACTTCCTCTGTCTTTACCTCACCGGCTTTAACATTGCCAATTACAACCTTGGTGTCGCTTCCCTCTGCAAGCTGTATGCCCTCCGGCACCTGCAATTCCACCATAACATTTTCAATGTTTTCCTGTCCTGTGTTTTTAACAGAAACAGTTACCTTAATTTCCTCTCCTGCCTTGTAGGCTTCCTTATCTGTTGTTATTGTAACCTCAAGTCCATCCTTTCTGATAGTATCTGCCAATGACGGCGCTATCATTCCTATTACCATGAGCACTACCATTAAAACAGCTACTACCCTCCCCCTGTAAAATTTTCTTAAAATTTTTTTCATCAATTAACCTCCTTCTTTTCAAAATATAGTTTCTTTATACAAATGTATTCCATAAATACAGGTGCTTAAATTTTATCATACAATCACATTTTTGTAAACTTTTTATTTATCATCCCAAATCCTTCAAATCATCAATGCTTACATTGACAAAATAGGCAAATCCAAAGGTTCCAATTCCCGAGCTGCATGCTGTGGTTACAGATGCCCTCTGCATAATAACACGCTTAAAGGGAATACATCTAAGCACCTCCCTTTGGATTAATTTTTGCTGCTCAACACTGCACGCCACATGAGAAATAAAAATGACATCATCATTAATTTTTCTATTGTGCCGCAGATGCCGGCGAATAAATCGTCTCCATGCCCCATCCATTCTTCCTGCCCCAAGTCCTACTATCGTCAGCTTACTCTGCTTCATCTTCATTACCGGATGAAATGAAAACACATCACATACCTTGGCAAAGACTTTACTTGTATAGCCATGCTCATAAAAAATCTTTGCAGAGGGCATCATAAAACGTGATTCTATTCGTTTTCTGATATTCTCAACCTTCTCGCATATTTCTCCCGCCGTATGTCCCTGCGCAGCAAGCAAGCCGCCATATAAAACAATTAACCCCTGTCCGCAGGAAATCTGTGATGACTCTATAACCTGCACATGGTCAAAGCTTTGTGCAGCCACCTTGGCAACCTCATAGCTTTTTCCTATATTTTTCGCCATAGAAATATGTACTACCTGCTCCGAATGTGTAAGCGCCTCGGCAAAAAAGTCCTCGTATTCCTCCACGGAAACGCTGTCCGCTATAGCATTGCTTGTAGTAGCTGTCATAAACTGACTAAGGTTATCCGAAGAAATTTCCCATGTGTCAGCAAATCGTCCGCTGTCTGTTTTAATATATAAATACATTAATCCGATATCATATTTTTCCAGCAGGCTGTCCGGAACCTCGCTTACACAGTCAGTCGTGATATAAATCTTTCTTTTCTTATGATGGGAAATCTTCTGAAGCTTTGTCTCATCCTCCAAATAATCTTTCTCACGCCTGTATTCAATAATATCCTCCGGAAGAAATTTTAAGATTTCAGCTTCCAAAGCGGCTCCCTGAATCGGCTTTTCCAGATACCCGTCAAAATTTTCCTCAAAAAAGTTTTTTTCCGTTTCCCCGGCAGTTTTTGCAGACAAAACAATCACGGCAGAATCACGGCACAAGCTGTTTTCCTGTCTTCGTAGCTGCCGTAATGTTTCAAGACCATCCATCCCCGGCATCATGTAATCCAGCAAAATCACATGATAATACTTCCTCAATGTCTTTTCAAGACATTCATCTCCGCTTCCAGCAGTATCAATCCTCATTTTAGTTGCCTCAAGAAGCTTACGCTCCACCAATAAATTCATGGAGTTATCATCCACAATCAGAATTCGTGCCTCAGGAGCCTCGAAGCTCTGTTTATATTCCTCACCCTGAGCCCTGCTTCGTGATAAAAATTTCACAGCGCCAATAGGAGTTCTATCCATGATTTTTTGAGGCAGCATAACCGTAAACGTGGAGCCCTTTGTATAAATGCTGTCCACGGAAATTTCACCGCCCATCAAATCAACCAGCTGCTTAGTAATGGAAAGTCCAAGACCGCTTCCTTCTATTCTTAAATTCTTATGGGTATCCACTCTCTTAAAGGAGTCATACAAATGCTGCAAATCTTCTTTTCGGATTCCGATACCGGTATCCTCCACTGTTATCTTTAAACAAACCTCATCATCATCCATTGATTCCACATGAACCGAAAAAACAACAGAGCCCTCTGACGTATATTTTGCCGCATTAGTAAGAATATTCAGGATTACCTGCTTGATTCGCTTCACATCTCCCCACAGTACAGAAGGAATCGTTTCATCTATATCTACCTGGAAATCAAGCTTTTTTTCCATCAGACGCACCTGAATCATATCAATCAGATCGCGGAACACATCCTCCGTCTTATATTCCAGAGGAATAATCTCCATTTTCTTCATTTCAATCTGAGATAAATCAAGAATATCATTTACAAGATTCAACAGCATTTTACTTGCGCTTTGAATACTCCGGGCATATTCCCGTGTTCCCTTCTCCTTTGTTTCACGGATAATCATCTCGTTTAATCCCACAATCGTATTGATTGGCGTACGGATTTCATGGCTCATACTGGCAAAGAAGCTGTTTTTTGATTCACTTATCTCTTCCAGCTCTTTTTGCTGCCTTCTTGCCAAATCACGTTCAACATTAAACATTTTCATCTGGGCCTTTAATATGATGCCTCCCGCAAGTCCCACTGCAAGCATGGCAAATAAAGAATCCATATAAGCTGCTGCAGGAGAGTCCATAGGGATAATGACTTCCTGATGATAATAACCGTAAGCATACGTGAAAATATCAGTTACTAATGAAAGACATAGAAAAAATATCAGCCTTTTTCCTGAAAACATTAAAAATACGTAAAGCAGTCCCAGCACAAACCAAATAACGGCTCCGCCTTCAAGCCCTCCGCTTAAAAAAAACATTGTCGGAAATACAATAAGGATAATGAGAAGGGCTACTATAACAGCGGCAATGTCAATTTTGTGATACTTAAAGGTAATCACAAGCTCTACGCAAAAAACTGCCAACAGTAAAATAAGAGGAATAATAACGGTTTTCACATCCATAAGGATAAGACATTCTAAAATTCCCATAATAGCCAGGCTGCCGCCTACAAGAATTAACATTCTGAAAATCCGCTCACGGAGCTCATATTCCCGTCCACTGATTGCCTCAAGCAATTTCTTAATCATTCGCAAATTCTCCTTCCCTGTTATTTTTTAACTCCTCCCGAATTTTGTACGCCAAATCCACCGCTGACATATAATCGGACATTTCCACCTTTTTCTTCACCAAGGCAAGCTTCTCCTTAAGAGACGCTCCACAGTATTGATACTCCTGGATTTTCCCCAATATCAAAAGCATTTCTTCTTCATTTAAATCGTACATGGCAGCCTCAAATTCCGTAAGCAGACTGTCAAGCATATCGTCGTCAAGCTTTGGCAAATCAATGGCAGCTTTCTCCTGTACTAAAGCTGAGGGCAATACATCCTCCGGCAGCTTATGGTGAAGCTTTGGGCAATGTTCAAGCTCCTCCATCACTCGTATATGCTCTGCAATCATATCCTTATGCCATTCCAGAATATAGTCAATATCTTCATTTTTTCCTGCCATCTCAAGGGCTTTTGCCTTTTCAAAAAGAGGAATCGCTCCGATACTTTGCATTGTACTTTTTAATCCATGAACTCTGATTGTGTAGTTCTTCCAATCCTGCTCCTCATACAGCTTCTCCAAAAGCTGACGCTCATTAACGCCGTCCTCAAAGCACCGCTCTAAAATTTCCAAATATGCCTCAGGTCTGCCGCAGTAAAGCAATCCCTGTTCCACATTCAAATCACCGATTTTCAATTTCTCTTCCTTTTCATTGCTCTCCTTAAGCTGCTGTTCCATAGACTGCTGTTCATCCCTCGTTTGCAGCACAAGCTTCTCCTCTGGCAGATTACGCCTTAGCACCCTTTCCAAAACAGACATTTCCAATGGCTTTGCCACAAAATCGTTAAAGCCCTCCTCCAGAAACATCTCTCTGTTGCCTGGAACTGCATTGGCTGTCAGGGCTATAATAGGCACCTTCTGATAATAATGCCCTGCTTTATCCCGAATCCGGTGCATGGTCTCAACTCCATCCATCTCCGGCATCATGTGGTCCATAAACACAAAATCAAAGCACATTTTCTCAATTATTTTCAATGCTTCCTGCCCGCTTGTAGCATAGGTAACCTTAATTTGATATTCCTTTAACAGTCCCTCTACCACGCGGATATTCATCAGGTTATCATCCACCACCAGGACATGGGCGTTTGGCGCCGTAAATTTACCCATACGCACTATTTGTTTTCCGCCGCCTGAGCCGGCGTTTCCATTTAGGATTGACACTACAGGCAATATGTAAAACGGCTTATAGAGCCGTATTATATCTTGATTTAAAACATATTTTTCATTGAAGCGCTCCAGCACAAGAATTACCTTTGTATGCTTCGTCAGCTCGTCAAAATAAGCCTCATCCTCCTGATACTCCTCCAGACTGATAAAAATATGAGTGAATGGTTCAATATCATGTCTTCGCTTTAACTCAGCCAAATTACGGCAAACGTGACATTTTACCTGAAGCTGCTTTACCATGTGCATAATGAGCTTTGAATACTCGTCCCTGATAGTAATCATGTCAAACTGCTCCATGTCAAAATATGCGGCAATATTTAACTCATGCCGATTTATAACCTGTCCAATTCTATTTTCATCCAGTACCTTCTGAGGAACTACAAAACGGAAAATACTTCCCTTGTTTACGCGGCTTTGAACTGTAATGGTTCCCCCCATCTTCTGAACCAATGCCCTTGAAATGGCAAGTCCTAAACCTACTCCGCCGTTTTGGCGGTTTCTTCTTGTATCTACCTGACTAAAGCTCTCAAAAAGCTTTTCCAGGCTTTCCTCCCCTATGCCGCTGCCCGTGTCCTTTACTGATACGCAGAGATTTATGCCATAATCTTCTCTTCTGGCGTGAATATCAATAATAACGCCCCCATCATTTGTAAACTTAATAGCATTATCCACTATATTCATAATTACTCTTCGGATTTTTTTCTCATCACCCAAAAGCCCGCTTGGAATATTTGCATCGCAGTCCACAATAAATTCAATCTGCTTATCACCCTTTCGCGCCAGCGCCATATTGATTATGTCATTTATCGTAGATGTTATATTGTAGGCTTCCTCCTCAATATCCATCTTATCCTGCTGCAGCTGTGCAAAATCAAGAATATCATTAACAATGGACATAAGATTATGCCCTGCGTCACGAATATCCAAGACCTCATCCCGCATTTTTTTCATATCCTGCTCACGCAGGGCCATTTCACTCATTCCACATATAGTATTAACAGGAGTACGTATCTCATGGCTGACATTTGCCAAAAAATCATCCTTGCTTTGTTCAGCCTCTATTAATGTATCAATCACCTTATCAATCTGTTTTGTTGCTTCATCACGTTTTCTGAGCCAAATATAAAGAATAATTTCCAAACATATGACATTTCCCAGTTGGGACGCTATAAGAATAATTGTTTCCTGAGATTGAGCCATAAAGGTATCTGTAATTACACTATGATAGAAAATAATGAACAGTATGGAAGCTATTGTAAGCCATAAAAGCCTTATCTGACCATACATCGCCACAAGAACGGTGAAAACCATAAAGGTTGGGACTACCTCCGACAGCTTATCTGTATTTGCCGCACATAATATAACGGTTATTTGCATTAAACAGGAGGTTATGGCTGCCCTGATTCGAAAAGTTTTATAGTTGCTAAAGAAAACGCCCCAGCTAACCGCCCCCAGTACAAGCATAACTATGGGAATCCACAATTTAACCCCAAGGCGTATCATGCCTATATATAAGTTAATAGTATAGAGGCTGTAAAAGATAATAACCATCCGTTCCATACTTCTTTGGTCCTGTTTACTTTGATTAAAAAATCCCAATTTATATCCTCCTACGTATATAAATGTATATTAGTGCAGTTGTCTGTAAATTTTTCGTAAAATCCCAAGTATACGGGGATTAAATTTTGTTCCGGCATCTGCCTCCATCATTTCCAGTGTTTCTTCAATGTGATGCGGCTCTCTGTAAACACGGTTTTCTGTCATAGCGCAGTAAGCGCTTACCACAGACACAATCTGGGCCGCCAGAGGAATCTCCTCACCCTTTTTCCCGCAGGGATAGCCGCTTCCGTCCCAATTTTCGTGGTGATACCGGGCGATGTCAATGGACAGCTTAAGAAAATCATTGTAATCGCTCCTGCCCCGAATATCCTCAAGAATCTTTGCACCAATAGTGGTATGCGTCTGTATCACTGCGATTTCTTCAGGCGTAAGCATTTCCTTCTTTTGAAGAATATCTGTTGGTATAGCAACATTTCCCAAATCACAAAGAGGCGCTGCTATTTCTATGGTGTCAACGTATGTATCGGAAATTAAGTTTTCATATTCAGGAGACAGCTGCATAGCTCCTGCCAAAATCCGGCAGTTATAGCAAATCCGCTCCATATGGTCTTTATCGTAACAGGCATTCTCCCTTGCCACCCGGACTAACGCATACAAAACATTTTTCCTTTCAAGCTCAAGCTGCTGAATATGCCCGCTGACGGTGCTTTGCAGCAGCCGGTTGACCTCCATTAAATTCCTGCTTGTGGCACGAAGCTTTAAGTGAAGCTTAAGTCTCTCCTTAACCACCTCGGGAATAAACGGCTTTGTAATATAATCCTCACCTCCAAGGTTAAAGCCCTGAACAATATCCGCCGGAGAATCAAAGGCAGAAATAAAAATAATGGGAATATCCCTTGTTTCTGCATTTTCCTTCATTATTTTACAAAACTCATATCCATCCATTTCTGGCATTGCCACATCTAAAATAATAAGCTGAGGGTTAAACCTTTCAACTATTTTCAACGCCTGAACACCATTCTCAGCCAGAATAGGCCGACACCCCATCTCCTGAATAATGTCCCGCAGCATAAACCTGTTATTATCCAAGTCGTCAACCACTAAAATTTCTTCAAGTTTCCCCTGCCTTTTCTCCTGCTCCATATATTATCTCCTCGTTTAATAAGTTTGTAAATTATAATACATATTATATCTGTATTTTTCTATACTGTAAAGGCTTGAGTGTTAAAAGGATAAAAAATGTGGAAGCTCAGTATATGATGGAACAGTGTGTTGGAAGTTGAAGAAGCCTTTAGAATTATTAAGTCCAAGTTTCATATCCGACCTAAAACAGAAAAATGCGGACACATCACAATAATATATTGTTTTGCATCCGCATTATAAAAATTTCTATAATTGTTACTTATTTTCCAATATGTTATCTATCCTTGATTTTACATAATCAATATTTACGTTTTGATATTCCCCGTCTGTCTTCTCAAAGTATACTGCCTCAAGTACCTTTGCTTCTTTATAGGTAACGCTGTTATTTTCATCCTTTTCTACAGGAAACTCAAACAGTATAAATCCTGTTATATTTCCGCCTTCCTTAAGCACAAGATACATATTTCCTGTTTTCAGGTATTCTTCCATTGAAGAAAACTTTGAGGCATTATCACTTGTAGGATATGGCGCCCACTCAATATCTGCTTTTTTGTCTGCAGAATATGTTACGTTCATACAAAAAACGCTTTTGTAAACTGAACTCCATTTCTCTTTTAGCCCCTCGTCTGAAATGTCAGGATTCTTTTCTTTAATTTCATCAAAGCTTTTGCTGTTTTCTTCCTGAATTTTTTTGTCTACTATTGAACTCATATTATTACAGACATATGCCTCATATGATGGCGTAATATCATCAAAATCTACTTCAAAATTTAACGCAAAGCCATATGCGTCCGTCTGATGTACATAATTGCTTTTCACATTTACCTTATAGCCTTCAAGCTTTGTTTCCTTTATGGTATTAACTTGGTTTTTGCCTGAGGATGATGTTTGTGTCTTTGGCTTTTCATTTTTTGTTCCACAGCCTGACATAATAACTACGCTGCAAATAACGGTTACTGCCAGCAGTACTGTCAGCAGTTGTCTTCTCTTTTTCATGATACACTCCTCCTTATTTTAATTTATATTTTATGTACATTATATTGCTCGTATATTCTATATTTCCCCCTTGAAGTCCTCCTCTGCCAATTCCTTCGTTTGTCCATTTTCCCAATGCCGGCGACGAATAATTATATTGTAATTCAACTGATGAGCCCGGCTTATGCTTCCATACATTTGAACTGGTTTCTGCCATTAAATGAAAATCCGTATCACATTTTCTAATAGCTAAAACTCGGTACCCTGACTGATAAGCGGGACGTGTACTTCCATAAGTAACATTTGTATATCCTAATACGTTCAAATCCGATGCCACTAAATTAGCAAATCTTTCTATTGATATATTATATATACTGCTTTCACTATATGAAGCGCCTACTTTATACCCGGGTTTTATCCATCCGTCATTATATGCGGAAATTGCATATGCATAACAATTATAATTTTCAAAAAAATATTTCCATGAGTTTAATGCCTTACTATATTGTAATGTAATTGCCGCTGACCTGCTATAAGTTTTTAGCACGCTGACGTTTCTTTTATTATAATACTCAAAAACTGCTTTACGCACATTTGTATATAATTCATTTGTTGGAATATAATTATATATATGTTCTGCATTTGGATTTAACTCAATATATTCAATCATATCTTTAATTATATTACCAAGCTTTCCATAATTTATAAATTCCTCCGGTATTTTAATTTCCTGAGCCTCTGCAAATTCTATACATTCCTCCTCTGTCATCTCAGACAGCTTTTTTTCATCCGCATATACACATAAATTCATAAATATTAATGCTACTATAAATGCCGTTACCATAATTAATAAGCTGCTTCTTTTTGTCATAGTATTTTTCTCCTTTTTATTTTTTATAAATTATATTAATTTTAATTAAATTTAAAAAAATAAATTTATTTACAAAACATTTTTTATCTTTGGAGAGTTTTTAATTGAAAAATCTTTTATCTTACGTGTATTTGTATAATTTCATTATAAACTATGTATATATTTTTTTCAATACATTTTGTGTTATAAAAATCTTTAATCATATGTTGAAACAATTTATTGTTGTTAAAATATTAATTCGTATAAACAATTCAAGTGGATGGCGTATCAATAAAAATACAACATTCATGATTAGATAGATATAAATTTGCTGGTACTCACTATAATTATAAGCCTGCATTCTGCAAATTTTTTGTAGAATAAATAAAATTAATTTAATTCAAATAAATTTAATCTCTGTCATATTTAAACAAAGTAAATGCAAATATCAGAATTAACCACTTTCTGACTACTGCACTTTTATAACACTATAATAAACATAAGCTATCTTTCACCTTACAGTATATAAATGAGGGTATGTCCCATTAAAAGGCTCTAGGAGGCGGAATGGTGGGAGGGCTTAA
>ERZ777305.1778-NODE-1778-length-22279-cov-3.110916_pt1 | contig 22279 bp, 18 predicted proteins | sample MGYA00374965_ERZ777305 | MGnify/ENA primary metagenome ERZ777305 (study PRJEB29328, sample SAMD00013331) | mouse gut metagenome | study: EMG produced TPA metagenomics assembly of the Metagenome analysis of fecal microbiota from mouse which was promoted... | reverse complement strand
AGGCTTTGCGCAGTGTTGTATGGGTGAAATACAAGATCAAGGATAAAGAAGTCTTTGATAAAGCGTATAAGTACATCGAACAGTATTATTAAACTATAGCAGGTGGCGGGCACCTATGACGCCACCTTTTCAAGGTTAAAATAAAGGGGATTGTGAGGTCTTCGGATCTCCTGATCAAAAAGTTATCTTTTGGTGAATTAGTACATATTTAAAAGGAGAATACGATGGCTGGTTTCCACCTGAAACAAGGAAGTTACGAACTGCGACAAGTTACGGACGATGAACTCTGGTCCGTCTTTAGTTTTGTTTTCTCCGGAAGATCCCGCAACAATTCCAGCTACAAGTTTGGCTTCTTAAAATCTATCATAGACAATCTTTGCAATGTGGACGAAAATTTGAAGCTGAGCTTCGATCAATTATTTTCAAAGTTTGCAGAAATATACTGGAATCTAATCCTGAAGTACAATCTGAGACAAAAGGTGCCCACCAATGACAATAAAAAATCCTTCATTGAACAGATATTGCTGGGAGCAAGGGAGAAGTATCGGATAGATGAAATCATACCTTATGAGAGCTTAACTGCTCCGATGATGCTTGATATTTCTCATCAGGTTAAAGTGAAATGTAAAACATGTGTTGTAGGAGCGTTGTTTGAAGATACAAAAAAACTTTTTTATTCATTTTCGAGAAAGGATGAGTGGATTCAGATCAATCCGCGCGTGTACGAGTTTCTTTACAAACATAAAGTAATGATTGAAAAATTGAATTATTATGAATGGGCTCGTTTCTTAGAGAAGGTCAATAATGATAAAGCAGCAGATCATATTTTGACAAAACTGGATGAGAGTTCAAAAAGAAATAATCTTTCGTATTATCGTCGAATTTTGTTTGAAGAATTTGAGAATAAAACATGCTTTTACTGCGGGAAGATTTTGAAGCCGGATAAAATAGACGTGGATCATTTTGTTCCATGGTCCTTTATAAAGGATGATAATTTGTGGAATCTGGTTTTGGCATGTCCGGACTGCAACAGGTCGAAGAACGATAAATTGCCGGATGCACGGTATCTTGATATTTTAATTCGAAGAAATGATGAGATTCAGGTTCATGCAGAGCATCGGGATATGAAAAATTATCAGCAGAGAGTCCTTCGTTATGTATATGGCTGGGCCGAGATGAATGGTTACAATATTATGTGGATGCCGAATATGTTAAAAAATAAATAGATTTTACAGTATGGATAAAAAAGATGCTGATGCGGCATAAGTGTCTGGTATTATACTGCAAACAGAGTAAATGCTTTCTTTTAATTTGTTATATGTATACATTATAAGTATATATAAAAACATGTATAATATATGCAATTACAGCTGGAAAATATAAAGAAGCTGTAAAGAAGCTGATAAGCCGAAATGCCATATAGACAAACAGTAAAATAACAGTTGGCGAATGAAAAAGGCTGTGTTAAAATGGCAGTGATAAAGTCTGCGTTGCAATGGCAATACAGCGAAAGCCGGCCGACGGCCGGCGCATAATAAATCACAGCATGAAGCGGGGCCGGCAATGATATGCAAGTGCAGGTTATTCGGCAGTGCCGCACCCGTGATACATAGGAGGAGCTATGCCGGACCAATCGTTAATCCTTGCCGTCGATCTGTACGGGTGTCCGAACCGCTGCCGCCACTGCTGGCTCGGCCATGCACCGAACCGGCCGGTGAACGAGGAAGAGGATATCCGGATTGTGGACTATTTCCGGCCGTTTTTTCCGCGCATCACGTTTTACAGCTGGCTGAGAGAGCCGGATTACTGCAGTCACTACCGTGAGCGCTGGCTGAGGGACAACCGGATTTCCGTCGGCGCGAAGCCGGAGCGGTTTGAGCTGGCAAGTTTCTGGCGGCTTGTTCGGGACCCGGATTATGTGCGTTTTCTGAAAGAAACGGACGTGAAAAAGGTTCAGCTGACCTTTTTCGGGCTGGAGCTGCTGACCGACCGTTATATCGGGCGGAAGGGAGTGTTCCGGGAGCTGCTGGGGGCGACAGAGATTCTTCTGGAGAACGGAATTGCGCCGCGGTGGCAGGCGTTTATCAATGAGGAAAATAAAGAGGAAGTTGCGCAGCTGCCGGGGCTGGCGGAAAGACTCGGGCTGAAGGAGCGCTGCGCGGCCGCCGGGGAGGAGTTCTCATTTTTTGTGCACAGCGGGAGCTGCGACGGTGAAAACCGCAGGCAGTATGAAATCCGTATTACCAGGGAGCATATTCCGGAGAACCTGAAGCCGTATTATCTTAATTACAATTCGCTCCGGACGGAGCGCGAATGCTGCGGGCAGCTCCGGGAGGATTCCTCCGTCTTTACCTATCACAATGGGGATACGATTATCCTTAATATCTCCAATACTTTTGACGTATATTTCAATTTTACGCATATGACGGAGGAATGGAAGATCGGCAATCTGAAAACGGATCATCCGGCGGAGCTGGTGCGGAGAATTACGGAGGAGGATACCTGGGCCCTGAATACAGCAGCGTCGGTAAAACTAAGCCGGCTGGCAGAGCGTTACGGAAATCCGCAGTCCGAGCGGGTGTTTTTCCCGGAGGATTATAAAGCGTATCTGCTGAACTGCTATCTGGAGGAAAAATGGAAGGAAAAGCACGCCGATTATCCGCGGCATTAACGGAACAGAATTGGTGGAGCTGGTTCTGAAGTATTATGAGGAGCTGAGTGAGAAATACAGAAGGATGATTCCGCTGAAGTGTGTCTTTATTCCTGACACGAAACAGGAGGGGGAAGCGGGGATTCCGCTGCGGTGAAAAAGGGATTCATACGGATAAAAAGCAGAAATGCGAACCAGGAGGTAATCTATGAGCTTAACTGAAGCAAGCAAATTTATGAGCCTGATTCTGCGCCACAAGCCGGAAGCGATCGGCATCCGGCTGGATGAGCACGGATGGGCCAAAGTGGACGAGCTGATTGCGGGAATTGCGAAAACCCGGAAATTCAATATGGAAATGCTGGAGGAGATCGTCCGGACGGATGAGAAGCAGAGATATTCCTTCAGCGAGGACAAAAAACGGATACGAGCCAATCAGGGGCATTCGGTTCCCGTGGATGTGGAGCTTGAGGAGGCGGAGCCTCCGGAGGAGCTCTGGCACGGGACCGGGGAAAAGTATGAGTCGTCCATTGATGCGCAGGGATTGATTCCGAAAAGCAGGCTGTACGTGCATCTCTCCAAAGACAGGGAGACGGCTGTCAAGGTTGGACAGCGCCACGGAAAGCCCGTGCTGTACATTGTGCGGTCGGGAGAGATGCGGCGCGACGGATACCGGTTTTATCTTTCACAGAACGGCGTCTGGCTGACGAAGAAGGTGCCGGCGAAGTATCTGAAAAAGGAGTAGAAGGGGATTGAAAATCTATTCCTCCGCACGCAGCCGGGTTCAGCCGGCAAAATGAGAACCGGGGCAGATCAGCATAGCTGCTGCCCCGGTTCTCTCTGTTCTTTAAAAGACTTCAATCCCTACGATCTCCGCACCCACTTGCCGAACAGCGTCTTCTTATAATGCAGCAGCTCTTCCTGGGCTTTTTTGTTGTCTCCCGCCTTTTTCAGATATGCCACACCTTTCGGGATGTCCTCTGCCGTGTCCAGCCCTCTGCCGTAGATGCAGCCGAGCATATAATAAGTATCGCTGTTGTCCCAGTTTACCTGCTCCAGGAAGGTCTTTGCCTTTGCGTAGTTCTGCGGGGTACCCAGGCCCTCAAAGCAGCATTTGCCCAGTATATACACGCCCCATTTGCTGCCGCGGCCGTAAGAATAGGAGAGAAGCTCGAAAGCCTTCGCATAATCCTGCGGGATGCCGGTTCCGTTGAAATAGGCTTTGCCGAGATAGTTGCAGCCGTTGATGCTGCCCCGGTCGGCATCTTTCTGGAAGCATTGGACGGCAAAAGCCTCATCCTTTGCCGTGCCGATGCCTTCCATATAGCAGCGTCCGACATCGGCCCATGCGCTCGGATGTCCGCCCTCTGCAGCAAGCCGGAACCAGTGGAGCGCCTCCTCTTTTCGCCCGGCCTTCTCCAGCTCCTCCGCATAAATGGCCTGGTGGAGCGGGTGCCCGTATTCTGCGCCGGTTTTCCACAGTTCCTTTGCTTTTTCCGGCCGCGGCGCGATAAAATCCTCATCCCCCTGTGTATAGTAGCGGTTGAGGTTGCTCGCGGCAAGATACATGCCGCCGCGGAAAGCCTTCCAGAACAGATCCTCGCATTTTGAAATATTCTCCGTCATATATGCTTTGAAGGCGGCCTGATTCGGGAAAGAATCCTTGCCCCTGTTCTGAATCCTGATAAAATCCCACCAGAAATAGGAATTGGCCACAACGTACTGGCAGAAGGCATCCCCGGTTTCCGCAAGTTCTTCGGCCGCGTCGAAAGCTGCCTGCAGATCGGCAAACGGCATTTTCTGTTCCAGTGCCGGTGTCAGCTCCCCGCAGCGCAGGGCTACCAGCACGCCCAGGGGGCTGCCCTGTTCCACAGATTTATGTATAAGCCTTGTGGCCTCGTCGTCGTTCTCGGGAAAGCCGTGTCCCACCCAGACATACTGGCGGCCGCAGTAGCAGCGTGCCAGTATGCAGGATGCGTCGCCGTCCCCGGCAGCAGAAGCCTTTTCGAGAAGAGCGAAGGCTTCCTTACCTTTGCCTGTCCGCTCGTTGTAGTAAATATCCTGCAAAGCCTGTCTGACTTCGATACTCAATGAATTTGCCATGATCTTTCCTCCTCTTGCCTGATAAGTCTGCATTGCCGGACGAGCTGTTCTCAGTGCCCCCTCCTGCTCTGCCCGGCATTCCCGGCGTCTGCCGTCTGCGGATGCCAGTTGTCAAACGGGTTGTCGAAATCCGGTGTCTGCCGCCGCAGCCAGCCCTCCAGAAGTTCCTCCGCGCGCTGCCGGTCCGTCTCCATGGTCATGAACCGGTGCCCTCCGCCGTCCGGCGATGCCGTTTCCGCGGTCAGCACTGCCCTCCGGCGCCAGTGTTCCGGCGAAATCCCGGATTCTGCGGCAGAATTTTGCTTGCCCGAAGCAGCCCTTCTGCCTTCGGACGCGCTGACACAGCGCAGCGACAGAAAGTTCTGCCCATTCCCTGCAATCGGACGGGTCGGAGTCAGCAGAAAACCGCCTTCCCCTGAAAGACAGCGCTGCAGAGCCTCCCTCACCAGGGAGGAGGTTACGCGGGAGGTGACGGAGCCGTCCGGCTGCTGCAGAATCATATCCTGCAAAAGCCCGTGCGAAGCATTTTGGCCGGCCTCCTTTGAGGCCCTCAGCGCCTGCCTCTGCCGGAAATCCCGTTCAAAACGGTCCCGCTCCACATCGTCCATGGCGAGAAGCCTGCTGTATCCGTCATTTCTTCCGCGGACGGCCTCCGGAACACGCAGCGAGAGGTAATCCGCTGCGGCCTGCAGTTCGTCCGGTCTTTTAAAAAAAGTGACGGCCTTCTGCCAGCGGTCATCGATCAGAACAAGCTCCAGAATGCGGTTTGTATGGATTCCGGTCTGCGAGTGGTGATGACGGATTCGATCCACCGTAAAGATTGCGCGGATGCGGTCGATCCGGCTGGCGGCATCACCGAGCACCCATTCTCTCCCGATTCCGACGGCGTCAAACCATTGGCCGTGTTCCTTCAGATCCCGGTCCACCATCGCGAACAGCTCCTCCACGGGAGGTGCCTCCTCCGGATAAGGCAGCTGCCCGCGGATTGACTTCGCAAGCGCGCTTCTGGCCGGAAAAAAGGTATCGCGCACAGAGCACCAGGCGGTATAAAGCCCGAGCAGCAGCATTGCGGCCGCGCCCACACCGGCGGCAATCAGGTTCGTGTAGTCGGATAATTCCCGGTATTCGCTGCGCTGCTGCAGCTCGCTGTAAAAGTATACGCCCAGTGCCGCGCTGATCAGCAGCATAAGCAGCGCCCAGAGAAGCTCCGGCAGCTGCTTCCGGGTGCGGGAGAGGCAATATCCCTCCGCGGCGCCGTGCGGATTGCCGCTGCGCTGCAGCTTCATCAGAAGCAGAATGACAGGGATGGAAAAAATTCCCAAGGCAACAACGAGAAGAATGCAGACCAGCACATTCCAGGGCCAGCGCAGAAAGAACTCTGTTTTCTTTTTTTGATTCATAATCGTATCACCTCCCGTTCCAAACCACCGGATGGCGGCAGTCTTCTGAACGGAATTTTATCACAGGGATGCGGCCATTACAACTGTGATTTGCGGCAGTGCCGGTGATTTTATGTGCGCCGGCCGGCAGGAACAGTCCCGCAGGAGAGCGGATGAAAAAAGGAATGGGAAACAGAAAAAGCAGCACATAAAAAACAAGAAAGGTAATGAAAGTAATAAAAGTAACTTAAAAAGCAAAAATAATTAGAGAAAATATAAAGTGACTTAAAAATAAAAAAGTAATTCAAAGAACAAAAAGTGACTCGAAAGAAGAAAAGAGTAATTCAAAGAAAAAATGACTAGAAAAGATAAAAAAGTAATTCAAAGAAAAAAGTGACTAGAAAAGATAAAAAAGTAATTCAAAGAAAAAAGTGACTCGAAAAAATAAAAGAGTAATTCAAAGAAAAAAAGTGACTCGAAAAAATGAAAGAGTAACTTAAAGAAAAAAGTGGCTCGAAAAATGAAAGAGTAATTCAAAGAAAAAAAGTGACTCGATAAAATAAAAAAGTAATTCAAAGAAAAAAGTGACTCGATAAAATAAAAATTATTCCAAGCAGAAAGCAACTCAAAGAAACAAAAAGCAACTCAAGAGGCAAAAGTTAATCGGAAAGATAAGTAAAGTAATTCGTGGAATAAAAAATTATTTAGACCAAATAAAAAAGTAACTAAAAAACAAAAAATAACTCAAAAAACTAAGAAAGGGTCTTGAAAAATAAAAAACAACTTAAAAGAGTTGCTCTGAAAGATAAAAAATAACTTGAGAAAATAAAAAATCACTAGAAGAAACAATAAAATAACTCCGGAAAATAAAAAAGTAACAAACAAAAAAGCAACGCAAAAAAGCAACATAAATAGCCACATTTGCCTGTATCGTGTATAGGCAAGTAAAGCAGATTATCAAAAAAACAGCACAAAAAAGAAACAGGAAAAGAAACCGAAATAGAAAAAGAAACAATAAAGCGTACTTAGCGTGGAACAAAAGCAGTATGTATGGTAAAATCAAACTGCCGGGCAGCGCTCAGGGAAGCCGAAAAGCGGAACGGTATCGGCCCGGCGGCAAAGATCAGCAGAAAGCGGAAGGAGAAATCGAATGATGAGGGTTACGGCAGCAAGCTGTGCCTGCGTGGATGTATTTGTGGATAAAAAGGAGCTTCATCCGGGCGGGGAGGCGCTGAATTTCTGCGGAACTGCTTGCCGGTATCCGGATGTGCAGGCCTATATTATCGCGGCGGTCGGTGACGATGACAACGGGCGGCTTATCCGGGAAAGGGTACGCAAGACGGCGATCTATCCCGATTTTCTGCGCGTGGTCAGGGGCGGAGTTACAGCGAATCACAGGATATGGAACAAACACGACGGAGACCGGTATTTCCGGGAGGATTCCTGGTGCGGCGGCGTACACGATACCTTTGTCCTGGGGGCGGAGGAGAAGCGTCTGCTGCTTTCCGCCGATGTTGTGCACACCACTGTGGATTCGCCGGTGCTGCATCAGATTCTGGAGTGCCGGCAGCAGGGGAATTTTCTTTTATCGGTGGATTTCAATGAATACCGGGATTTCGATGCCTGGGAGGATTTTCTTAGCCTGGTGGATGTGTTTTTTATCAGCGGTGCAGAGGATATTTTTCCCCGGCTTTCGGCCTGGTCCGAGCGTTATCGCGGTGTGTTTGCGGCGACACTTGCGGCGCAGGGGAGTGCAGCCTGGCATGGGGGAAAGGAGTACCGCTGCGGGGCGGTTCCCGTGGAGAAACCGGCGGATACGACGGGCGCCGGGGACAGTTATCAGGCGGGCTTTATGGTGACGTTTCGAAGAAATCGTGATATCCGCAGGGCGATGGCGGAAGGCAGCAGGATGGCTGCGGAAACGATTCGGAGGATCGGCGGCTTTTAGTACTTGTTTTTTGGCTGTTTTAAAGCTATAATGGAGAGTAAAGAGGGCTTTTCCGCCTGCCGGCGCTGCGCGGCGGACAGCTCCATTCTGATTCAAATGCCGTTCTTGCGGCGGAAGGAGAGGAATTATGTATCGTTGCTGTATACATATTTATTTGATCGGTAAGACAAACAGCCTGTTTGAGACAATGAAGGCAATGGCCCCGCTGGAACATTTTACGCACGAATTCTGCGAGAGCGATGTTCCGTCCGGCGCGGTCTCCGCGGCGGACGTTATTTTTGCCGTGCTGCCCGGGCTGGATGCGGAAGGTACCGTACGGTCGCTTTTGTCGGCAAAACGGTCGGATGCGGAGCTTATTGTGCTTGCAGAGAGAGAGCAGACGCCGGAAATCATCCGCCTGCTGGACGGTGTAAAGGATATGTGGCTGCTTCCGATGTCCGGAGAGGAGCTGCAGTTCCGTTTTCTGCGGTGGCAGCAGGCCTGCAAAGCGGATCGGGATGCCCGCGAGACCGCACATTTTCTGGAGACGACCATCAACAGTGTGCCGAATCTGGTATGGTATAAGGACAAAAACGGCATTCACGAGAAGGTGAACGACAGCTTCTGCCGGATTGTGAATAAAACCAAAAAGCAGGTAGAGGGCCGGGGACACGCCTATATCTGGGATGTTGAGCACGACGATCCGGCCTGCATCGAGTCCGAGCGCGAGGTGATGACCACGCGCAGAACCTGCATCTCGGAGGAGACTGTCCGGTCGGGCAGCGACACAAAGCTGCTGACCACCTACAAATCGCCGCTCTACGACTTTGACGGCAGTGTAATGGGCACGGTCGGCGTTGCCATCGACATTACGAAGGAGCGTGCCTTTGAGCGAGAGGTGGTGAGGAAGACCCGCTCTCTGGAAAAAATATTTACTTCGATGGAATGCGGCGTACTTTGCCATTCGCTGGACGGAACCCGCATTCTCAACGTCAACAGTGCTGCGCTTAAAATTCTTGGCTATGAATCCTGTGAGGAGCTGGAGGCCGCCGGCTTTGATATGGTCGCGAAGTCTGTTCTGGATCAGGACAAGGAAAAGCTGCGGAATAATATCCGGACGCTGAAGAACGAGGGAGACAGCATCAGCGTCGAGTACAGCGTGAGGCATAAAAACGGGGAAATTCTGCATGTAATGGGAAATATAAAACTGCTGCAGGAAAACGGCGAACTTTTCTTTCAGCGCTTTATGCTCGACTGCACGGCGCAGAAGGCGCAGGAGCGGGAAAAAGAGCTGCGCCAGATTGAGCTTATCCACGCGCTCGGCATCGACTACAACCTTGTCTGCTTTTTTGATCTGGCAACGGGCCGGGGAAATACGCTGCGGGTAAACGACTGCGAGCTGGAGATTCTGAAGCCGATTTTCGGGACGGAAAACGATTTCGTACTGGAAGAAAACATGGATACATATATTAACACCTGCGTTCTTGAGGAGGATCAGGAGATGATGCGGGAAGCCTGCTCGAAGGAATGGCTGCGGGCGGAGCTCTCCGGAAAGAAAATGGTCTATGTGAATTACCGGACGCACTGCGGGGAGGAGAACAGGTATTTTCAGCTGAAAGCCGTGCGCACGGGAGACTGGGAAAGGCAGCAGGGCGTTGTGCTCGGCTTCCGAAGCGTGGACGACGAAACAAGGCGCGAGCTGGAAAAGAAGATTGCGCTGGAGGACGCGCTTTCCCAGGCAAACCGGGCGAGCCGGGCCAAGAGCATCTTCCTTTCCAATATGTCCCATGACATCCGCACGCCGATGAATGCCATTGTTGGCTTTACGACGCTGGCCATCAATCATATCGACCACCGGGAGCAGGTCGAGGAATATCTGAAAAAAATAAAGACCTCGGGAAATCATCTGCTCAGCCTGATCAACGATGTTCTGGACATGAGCCGCATCGAAAGCGGGAAAATGCACCTGGAGGAGAAAGCCTGCAGCCTGCCGGAGATTCTTCATGGTCTGCGGAGCATGATTCAGGGGGATATCCATGCGAAGCAGCTCGAGCTCAATATTGATACCGTCGATGTTTATGATGACGATATTTACTGCGACAAGCTGCGTCTGAATCAGGTGCTGCTGAATCTGCTGAGCAATGCCATCAAATATACGGCAGCAGGCGGCACGGTCACCTTCCGGATCACGGAGAAGGCCGGTGCGCCGGAAGGCTATGCCCTTTTTGAATTCTTGATTAAGGATACGGGCATCGGCATGAGCGATGAGTTCGTGGCCCATATTTTCGAGCCGTTTGAGCGCGAGAGGAATTCGACCATCAGCGGGATTCAGGGAACCGGCCTCGGAATGGCGATCACGAAAAATATTGTGGATATGATGAACGGTACGATCGAGGTGCGGAGCAAGCAGAATGTAGGCACGGAATGCACGGTTACATTTATGTTCCAGCTGAATGCCGAAGCCAAGGTGCCGATGCTTCTTCCGGAGTTGAAAAATTGCCGTGCGCTTGTGGTTGACGACGATTTCAACACCTGCGACAGCGTGTCCTACATGCTTCAGCAGATCGGCATGCGGGCGGAATGGACCCTGTCGGGCAAGGAAGCGGTGCTGCGCACGCGGCAGGCTCTGATGCGCAAAGATAACTACGATGTCTATATTGTGGACTGGCTGCTGCCGGATGTAAACGGCATCGAGGTAGTGAGGAGAATCCGCCGGGAAACGGGGGACGATGTGCCGGTTATTGTGCTGACTGCGTACGACTGGTCGGATATCGAGGAAGAGGCGGCGGAGGCGGGGGTTTCCGCTTTCTGCAGCAAGCCGCTGTTTATGTCGGAGCTGCGGAGCTGTCTGAGCTCGATAGTAAACCAGAATACCTCCGAGGAGAAAAAATCAGACCGCAGGAACAGAAGCCATACAGAGCGGATTCTGCTGGCGGAGGATAATGAGCTCAACCAAGAGATTGCGGTTGCGATTCTGAGCGAGGCCGGCTTTCAGGTCGAGGTTGCGGATAACGGGCGGATTGCGGTGGATATGCTGAAAAATTCTGAGGCGGGTTATTATCAGCTTGTGCTGATGGACGTTCAGATGCCGGAGATGGACGGGTATGAGGCAGCACGGACAATCCGCGCCATGGATGACGGAGAGCGCGCGTCCATCCCGATTCTGGCCATGACGGCAAATGCGTTTGAGGAGGATAAGCAGGAGGCGCTGCGGAACGGAATGAACGGCCATATTGCAAAGCCGATCGACGTAAAAAAGCTGATTCAGACGCTTGACAGAGTGCTTGGCTGAGACGGGCAGAAAAACTTGGGGGGATTGCTGCACAAGCTGCGGGCAATCCCCCCGAACCGTACCAAAGAAGGGGCAGGATGCCTTTTCCGGTTTCCTGCATTATATTTTCTTTACATACTCATATACTTTTTCCGACCATTCCCAGATATCCATGCAGTCATTCCGGACGAAAGAAATTTTATCCTTTATCGTTTCGGGAATATGCTGCATGACCGTATCCTGATACATCGTTGGAACAATAATCGCATAAACCCAATCCTTTAACACGACCTCATCTTTTATTTTGAGCGGCAGGACTCCCTCAAATGCTGCATTCGGGTGCTGTATTATTTCATTATACCGGAAGAAAAAACGCACTCCCGGCGTAAAATCCCTGCCAAGGTCGGTTTCCTTAGGAAATCTTCCAAGCTTCCGTTCCATTACCAGGCGGTCTCCTGCCTGGCAGTTCCCCCATGCGAACATAATATAGTCGAAATAGTCTTCGGGGTCGTTTGCCGCATTTCTTTTCTCCGCTTTCAGTTTCTCTGCGGGGATTCCTCGTGCTGAGACAGGTGAGAGCAGACTGCCGCAATCCAATATTTTTATTGCATTTTCGATGGGGGAAGTATGACATACAAAGTCGGTAAAACAGCCTTTATACTTGGGACAGGCGGTACATTCTGTTATTTTCTCCGGAACGGATACACGTTTTTTGTTTCTGCCTGTCATCCTATATTCTTTGATTCGATTCAGTATGATTTCTTCCGCCTCAATATCACAGGTTCTTCCATATCGGGCTTCGTAGTTTATAAAGTCTATAATTGTTTGAATTTCCCATTCAGTTATGTTCGGATAGTCTGACAAGTTTTTATAAAACACACCATCCCAGCATTCCGTACAATCGAATTTCCCGACTTTGATCAGCATCCTTTTCTCTGTCCCTCCAATCCCGGTCATGATTTGATTATTTTATGAGAAACACCAGCCAAGTAAATACAAGCAGCTTTACCTGCCTATACCCGGTATGGGCAAATGCGGCTGTCTGTCATGCAAATTTCATTGTATCACTTCCGGCTTCCGCTCACAACAAAAAGAAGAAGCATAGCCGCCAATGCGCAGGCCTGTGAAGGATTCCCCGGCAGGAGGGCGGCTGTTTGCAGCAGGAATCAGAGCGCTGTAAAAAATATGAAAATGTTCGGAGTTTTCACACCCATTGTCATCAATATGTGGTATAATTACTGCAGCACGGATTGGCTCCCGGCACCGCCCGGGCGCGGGGGAGCCGCCGGATAAGTGAAATTGTCCGCTGCGGCCTGACGGCTTTCTGCCGGTCTGTCCGAAGGCGGGGGAACTGCCGTGCTGCCGCCCGGAACGGCCAATCGAACAACCGGGCAATCAGACAATCAGCCAACCGTCCAATAAGACAACCGGCCAGCAAACCAGGCAATAGGCCAACCGCCTAACCAACCAGGCAACCGTCCGATAGGACAACCGGACAACCAGCCAACCAACCGCCCAACCGGGCAAAAAGCAGGGAACGGGAGGGGTTTCCTGATTTCCGGGCAAAGCGGAACACGGAACCATTGCAGGCGTAAACATAATTTCAGGAGGAGAGGAAAATGGACAACAAAAAATTTTTAGAGCAGATGGAATGTACGGGCATTGTCCCGGTGATTAAGCTGGAGAATACCGACGACGCGGTAAATCTGGCGAAGGCGCTGTATGACGGCGGCATTCACTGCGCCGAGGTTACATTCCGCGCGGCAGGTGCGGACAAGGTGATCTCGCAGATGGTACAGGCATACCCGGATATGCTGGTCGGGGCGGGCACGGTTCTCACAACCGAGCAGTGCGACAAGGCGATTGCGGCGGGAGCGAAATTCTGCGTTGCACCGGGGCTGAACCCGAAAGTGGTAAAGCATTGTCTGGACAAAGAAACTCCGTTTACGCCTGGTGTTGCTAACGGAAGCCAGATTGAGCAGGCAATGGAGCTCGGCCTTGACTTCGTAAAATTCTTCCCGGCGGAGCAGGCGGGCGGTCTGTCCTACATCAAGGCGATTGCAGCTCCGTACTCCTCCATGAAGTTCATGCCGACGGGAGGCATCAATGAAAATAACCTGAATACTTATCTTTCCTTTAAGAAGATTGTCTGCTGCGGGGGTAGCTGGATTGTTCCGGATGCGCTTGTCAAGGCGGGCAAATGGGAGGAGATTACGGCGCTCTGCCGCACAGCAGTCAACAAAATGCTCGGTTTCTCGGTTGCGCACATCGGCATAAACTGCGGGAACGAGGACGAGGCGAAGGCAACCACCGCGGATTTCGCGAAATTGTTCGGCTGGGAGCAGAAGGTTGGGAACAGCAGCGTGTTTGCGGGAAGCTATGTCGAGTGCATGAAAACGCCGTACAAGGGTGCGAAGGGGCATATCGCAGTGGCGACGAACAGCGTGCGCCGCGCGGTTTACCAGCTCGGGCATAAAGGTGTCGCGGTTGATATGGAGACGGCAAAATACGATGCGGACGGAAGAATGACATTCGCGTATCTGAAGGATGAATTCAGCGGTTTTGCGGTTCATCTTGTGGAGAAAAAGTAATGCGGCTGTTTATCCGTGCCCATGACCTCGGGGTCACAGGGGAGGATAAGATTGCAGCCCGCCTCTGTGAGCTGGGGCTTGACGGTGTGCAGCTGGTCGCTTACAAGGTGCTGCCGGATGTCGCTTATGCGCCGGGGGCGGTTGATGCCGCGCGTGCAAGGAAGGTCGCTGCGGTATTTGCAGCGGCGGGCAAAAGCGTACCGCTGATCGGGGCGTATTTTAACTGCGTCCACCCAGATAGGGAAAAGGCAGAAAACGGCGCTGCCGTGTTCCGTGATTATCTGCGGCTCGCGCAAGATTTCGGCTGTGACACGGTTGGTTCCGAGACGGGTTCGTGCAACGGCGACCCGTGGCTCTTCCACCCGGAAAACCGCACGGACGAGGCGCGTGCAGCCGTGGTGCGCACGTTCTCCGGACTCTGCGACTATGCGCAGGATTATAACGCTTATGTCGGGATGGAAGGGGCGCTTGGCCATGTCTGCTATGACGTGAAATGTCTGGCGCGTGCGGTGCGGGAGATCGGAAGGGACAATATCCGGATTATTTTTGACTTGTACAATTATCTTGACGAGTCAAATATTGATAAAAGGTATGATATCCTTGCCGAGGGGCTGCAGACCTTCGGCGGCCGGATTCATATCTTCCATATCAAGGACTGTGTGATAAAAAGCGACGGTTCGATGGAGCAGTGCGGTGTCGGGAAAGGGATTTTCGACTATGGGAGAATTCTGCCGGAGATCAAAAAGGTATGCCCGGACGCGAATCTTGTCTTCGAGGAAACGGTGGGAGAGGATATTCCGGATGCGGTTGCATATATCAGGGAGCGGATGTAGGGCAAGAGGAACGAAAAAGCGGCAGAATCCGGGAGAATGCCGGAAGCCGGATTCCTTCCATGACGGCGAACGCAGCTGAGGAGGAGTGGGCGGTACTGCAGAACGGGAGGGAGCATGAAGCAGCTGAACAGAAGTAATTTCATAACGGGCGAAAGGCCCGTCAAAGTCCTCCAGTTCGGCGAGGGGAATTTTCTGTGGGCCTTTGCAGACTGGATTTTGCAGGAGTTAAACGATGCCGGGGTAATCTGCTGTGATGTGGCAGTAGTGCAGCCGAGGGCAACGGGACGGGTGAAGGAGCTTGCGGTGCAGGATGGCCTGTATACGCTCTGTCTTGAGGGCATTGACAGGGGGGAGAGGGTGCAGAGCCGCCGCATCATCGACGTGCTGCGCGATTTCATCGACCCTTTTGAGCAGTATGAAAAATTCCTTTCCTACGCAAAGAGCGGGGATTTGGAAATCATTATCTCAAACACGACCGAGGCGGGCATTGTGCTCGACGCTTCCGACACGGATTTTTCCGTATGTCCGAAAAGTTTTCCGGGAAAGCTGCTGGCGTTTTTAAAAGCGAGATATGACCACTTTCAGGGCGATATGGCAAAGGGGCTTGCCATTATCCCGTGCGAGCTGATCGACCATAACGGGGAGGAACTGAAACGGGTTCTTCTGGAACTTGCGAAGATCCGCGGTATGGATGAGGGGTTCGTGAACTGGCTGACGGCGGCGAATCATTTTACCAATACGCTTGTTGACCGCATTGTTCCGGGCTATCCGCGCGATACCGCAAAGGAGATCTGCGAGGAGACGGGCTTTGCTGACAACAACATTGTCAAAGGCGGGATCTTCCATCTCTGGGTGCTGCAGAAGGAGCCGTTCGTGCAGGAGAAGCTCCCGGCGGACCGACCGGGCTTAAATGTTGTATTTGCGGACGATATCACGCCGTACAAGCAGCGCAAAGTCAAAATTTTAAACGGCTTGCACACCGCAATGGTTCCGGCGGCGTATCTGTGCGGGATTGACACGGTGCGCGGGAGCGTGGCCGATCCGGATGTCGGGAAATTTGTGCAAAAGCTGCTGAATGATGAGATCCGGCCGACCATTGACTTGCCGGAGGACGAGACGGATGCGTTTGCGTCATGTGTGATCGAGCGTTTTATGAACCCGTTCATCCGCCACGAACTGATGTCAATCGCGTTAAATTCCACGACGAAATTCAGAACCCGTCTGCTTCCAACCTACAACGACTACCGCGCAAAATTCGGGAAATCGCCGAAGCATATCCTGTTTTATATCCTGTTTTCGCTCGCGTCGCTGATCGTGTTTTACCGCGGAAAGCGCGGCGGGGAGGACATTGCGCTTAGTGATGCACCGGAATATCTGGAATTCTGGAAAAAACTCTGGGAGGCGGACGGGGATTATAAGGCGATGGCGCGGCGTGAGCTTGAAAATGAGACGCTGTGGGAGCAGAGTCTTGCGGCGGATGACAATACGGCACTGGTTGCGGGGTATATCAAAAGTATTGCAGAGGACGGAGGCCGGGCGGCGCTGCGGGCGTTTCTCGCTTCGTAGAAAACGGTATTTTATACCGGCCGGGAGTGTGGTAAAATTTTTTGGAACTATAATGTTTTTACAATGATCTTACTTCCGGGTAAGTATTCCGGAATAAATGGATTTAAGTGATATCTGGAAAGATTATAAATATCAAAAAATTTTTATAAGGAGTGAAATACCATGGGCAAACAACCAGATTTCCCGTTTGACATGACGGGCTACACCTGCTTCTCCATTATTAACTGTCCTGTGGAGCAGGCAATTCAGCTTTTGGAGGAGTACCCAGGTATATGTGCCGCGGAGGACAGAATCCCATTCTCCTTTCAAATTGCCGCCCTCCCGGAGGATGCAAAGTGGACTCTTCTGCGCTGGCCTGAGCCGGGGAGATTTTATAATCTGATGAACCTGACCGTATGGCTGATGGGGTATCGTGCCGGTCTGGGCGGGGAGAATCCGATTTTTGCCGCCCTTCCGCCGGAAGAACGGGCTGCGGAAGGTCCGTTTCTGGCTAGGCTTGATTATGACAATCCGTTCGGCGATTCCGTGCTGGGTTTCTGGCAAAACTGGAGCTTCGATTATAAAATACCGGGAGAGAAACTGCGCTGGATTGGTGAGGATGTGTTCCCGCAGGAGTATTTCTTTAACGGCCGCGGTTATTCTTCCACCGGCTTTCAGCTGGAGTGGCTGAAAAATCCGGAACGGATTCCGGACTGGGCGGAGTGTTCCATACCGATGGAAAGATAGCATATTTTCAAGAGGATAAATTTTCCGGGGGCATGTCTGAAAAAAGTTCCCGGGCAGGAATCGAAAGCGGAACCTGCGGTCCGGGAAAGAGGTGCGGAGGCGGAGAGGCAGCTCCGGCAGTCAATCGCGAAGATAACCCTGACGGCGATAGCGCATGAGGAAGAGTTGCAGGGCACCATGCCGAGAGAATCATAAGCCGGCATGTGATCATTTATTGCTTTCCGCCGGTAATCATTGATTTATTCCGAGTCTTTGCGCATGGAACTTGGGGAAATGAGCTGATGTGGGCGGTGGATAATTGCTTTAAAATAACTCCCGGTTTTCTGCGGAGTTGAACAGAATGAAAAAGAGCTGTTCGAAGGGAAGGAGATTCGCGGGGGAAAAGATTCCAAAGGAAGGAGATTTGAAGGGGGAGAGCCGAAAGGAAGGAGATTCGATAAAGAAGATTCGAAGAGAAGAGATTTGAAGGGAAGGAGAGCCGAAAGGAAAGAGATTTGAAAGGGAAAGGGATTCAAAGGTAAGAAAATCATGATAGAACGGAACACTTTTCAAAAGATTATGGATGAAAACGGGCAGCGTCTTCCTCTGCTGACTCTTGATGAGTTTTTCGAAGGAAATCAGGAGGAGGATTCCATTGCTCCGAACCAATGCGATTTTGGCCGTCCGTCATTGGCTGAAATATGGGATATGATGAAACGGATTGAGAAAATGCCGGATATGGCATGGGTTCGTGTCACTTTACATGATGATACGGAAATTATGGAATATGACGGAAAGAAGGTATTGAACCTCTGCGGAGATGGAATCGTAGTGTGTACATCCGTGACGGCGCCGGAACTCGAAGAACTGGCGGACTGCGAATGGCTGTGTTCCGGCGGAGCGGAGGAATGGGATCCCCGGGAGCTGGATTCCTTATTTTCCTGCATACCGCCTGTACCGGACGGTTTTCGATGTTTTGAGATTGTGTGGGATTGAGCAGAGAGTATAATATTGGTATAATAATACTGAATTTATCATTTTAGGAATAAAGCTTAATGTATTTTGTATAAAAACATGCAATAAGTAATTTGGGTTTTGAATCGCAGAGACAGGGGGAAGAAGCTCTGACGGTGCGTGGATCGGTGAGGTAAATTTTCATTACACTGCCGGAAAGGATTGGCGGGATATGGGGATTGTGATCTTTGCCCCTTTCCGGGGAAAGGCTATGCTGTTCCCGCTCTAAAGCAGTTGCTTGACCATGCGTTTTATGACTGTCATGTACCCCGGGCACACAATGAATTTGAGGCTGCCCGGAACGAGGTGCCTGCATGGGAAACCCACCGTAAGGCAGGTTTTAGGGAACCGGGCGTGGAGGACGAAATTCCCCATGTGATGGTTACAAGAGAGGATTATTTGGCGGATGATGCCGAAAAAGCTTTTCCGTCGTGACCGGCAAGAGTAATGGGAGGAGCGGACTTTCTGTTGTGCATTTATCGTACAGGAATTAAAGTTTGCGAAAAAATCCGGATAAATCGCTGCCTGCAGAGAGGATAGACATGATGAAAGCAGTAATATTTGATATGTATGAAACGCTTATAACTCTTTTCGGAAGTCCTTTTTATTTTGTAAGACAGATGGCATCGGATGCGGATGTGGAGGAAGAGAAATTCCGGGAGATATGGCGCGCAGCAGAAACCGACAGGACGATCGGGAAAATGACTTTAGAAGAGGTTTTGGATAAGATACTTAAAACAAACAATTGTTATTCGGAGGCCAAGCGTGACCTTATTGTAAGTAAGCGTATCCGGAACCGTGAAGAGGTGTTTGGACATTTACATAAAGATATAGTACCGATGATAAGGGGGTTAAAGGAAAAGGGGCTGCGGATCGGATTGATAAGTAATTGCTTTTTAGAGGAAGCAACAGTAATTAAGAAGAGTATTTTGTATCCTTATTTTGATGCGGTATGTTTATCCTGCGATGAGAGGGTTAAAAAGCCGGACCTTGCCATATATAAAAAGTGCCTGGAAAAGCTGAATGTACAAGCCGGAGACTGCCTGTATGTTGGCGATGGTGGGAGTGATGAATTGGAAGCTGCACAAATGGCAGGTATGGCAGCAGGGCAGGCTGTATGGTATTTAAAAGAAGGTAAAGACTGGCCCTCAAAGAGAAAGACAGCGTTTCCGCAGCTTGAAACGCCGCTGGATGTGTTAGCCATTCTTTCAGCACCATGACATATTCGATTTCTGCCGGTTTACGGCGTTATATGTAAAGAAGCGGTACGTGGAAGATGCGGTTGTCCCTGTTATGGAAGGAGAAGGGGACGGGGTGGGGTGGCTGGTTTTGCCGTGAAAAATAACAGGGGAATATATGCCGGTATTGATTATCCTGATTGCATGAAAGAGGAACAGTAAGCAGCAGTAAGATTATACGGCCGAAAAAGAAAAATTACGTTTTAAGGAGTGTTGTACGGTTTCGGGACAATATTCAGATGGTACAGGGAAAGCAATATAGATGGTACAAGGAAGGCAATACAGATGGCCCAGGAAAAGCTTATTGCAGCGGTATAGTATGGCGCGAACATTTTATGTCTGAAAAGAATGCTGATAATGCACGAAAAAATTATTGTTTTATAACTATAAAAGACTAAAAGATAAAGAATAAAAAATAATTATAATTTCAAGGAGGACGAAAATGAAAACTTTTATGGGTGAGGACTTTGTTCTCAAAAACAAAACAGCACAGATCCTTTATAACAATTATGCAAAGGACATGCCGATCTTTGATTTCCACTGCCACTTAAACGTCGAGGAGATCTACAATGACAAGAAATTTTCCTCCATCACCGAGGCCTGGCTCGGCGGCGACCATTACAAATGGCGGCTGATGCGCGAGATGGGCGTGGATGAAAGCTATATCACAGGCGATAAGAGCGACTATGAGAAGTTTTTAAAATACGCCGAAGTGATGCCTTACGCGATCGGCAATCCGATTTTCCACTGGACGCATCTGGAGCTGCGCCGCTATTTCGGCATCGAAGAAATCCTATCGCCGAAAACTGCGGAGTCGATTTTCAGCCGCGCGAACGAGAAGCTTCAGACGCTGACGGCGCGCAGGCTGATTACCATGAGCAATGTGAAGAAGCTTTTTACGACGGACGATCCGATTGACGATCTGCATTTCCATAAGCTGCTCAAGGAGGACAAAAGTTTTGAGGTCGAAGTCGGCCCGGCGTTCCGGCCGGACAAGGCGATCAATATTGAGCTGCCGGCTTATGTGCCTTACATAGCAAAGCTTTCGGATGCTGCCGGCATAAAGATTGACGGTGTTGAAAGTCTGTGCGAAGCGCTTGCCAGACGCATCGAATATTTTGACAGCGTCGGCTGCGTGTGCTCCGATCATGCGCTTGATACGGTGATGTTCCTGCCGGCCACTGCGGAACAGGTGGACAGGATTGTAAAGAAAGCGCTTGCGGGCGAAGCGCTGACCCGCGAGGAAATTGAGCAGTACAAGGGTTATATTCTTGTGCATCTCGGCAGGCAGTATGCGCGTCTGCACTGGGTGCAGCAGTACCATATCGGCGCCCTGCGCAACAATTCTTCGAGAAATATGGGGCAGCTCGGCCCGGATACGGGTTTTGACGCGATTGAGGATCAGAACTATGCAAAGAAGCTCTCCATGCTGCTCGATACGCTCGATTCCACCGACGAGCTGCCGAAAACCATACTCTATTGTTTAAATCCGAGGGACAACGAAGTTCTGGCGACGCTGATGAACTGCTTCCAGCAGGGCGGAACCGTCGGAAAGATGCAGTTCGGTTCAGCGTGGTGGTTCAACGATCAGAAGGACGGTATGGAGCGGCAGCTTATGGCGCTCTCGCAGGTCGGCCTGATCAGCAAATTTGTCGGGATGCTGACCGACAGCCGCAGCTTTCTTTCTTACACGCGCCACGAATATTTCCGGAGGATTCTCTGCAGTATGCTGGGAAATCTGATGGAGGAGGGCGAGTACCCGGATGAAGTGGCGTTTGTCGGCGGGATTGTGCAGGATATCTGCTATAATAATGCGATAAATTATTTCAGAAAATAAACCGTTTCCAAGGCTTATTTTCCGGGGCAAAGTCTTAAAAGCTTATTTTCGGAATTGCGGTTCAGTCCATCAAAGCCCTGGCCAGCAGGGCACCCGGGAGGAACCGCCCGCATCAGCTCCGGTTCAGCCGCAGCAGGGCCGGGAGCCGGTTTCCGGGTATCCGGGGATTTCTTTCCAGCACCTGGCGGGAGAACTCGTCCGACGCCGAGCCGGCTGCGGGTATCCGGGGATTTCAGCGGGGGATGCAGCTGCAGCCGGCGAACCTCGCGGCAATGGAACCATGGTTTCCGATACCTGGGGAAGGAACCGGAAATTCCTCTCAAGGCTGATAACTACTGATATCTACAGATATATTAATGTCAGCAGTTGTCAGCCATATCGGTTTGATATTATGCATCAGGAAGAAAGACCGGACGGAATAAAGGTTCCTGGCTGTCCGGAAGCAGGCAGCCGTAAAAAAGTATTTTTAATAAGCCGTCTTAACAAGCCGGTGTACAAAACAGTCTTGAAATATAACAGGAATTGCGATATAATAGACCGGAGTCATGGTGCCTGTATTAAAATATTAAGCTGATACATAAAGTTGGCATTTTCATGAGAAGAAAGACAGCTTGGTATCCGCATAAAAAGGAATTGTTTCAGGGCGCATTGCTTCTGTGAATATAGCTTCTTTTATTGCCTCTTTTCCCGGGTTTTGCAAAACAACATGGAAAAGCAAAGCACATAAAGGCAAAGTGCAAAGCAGCAGAATCATAAGACGAATCCGAATGTGCCGGGATAATGTTATATATTAGAGAATATTTAAGACCAGAAAGATAAAGAAAAATCGGGTTACAAAAGGCCAGAAGCACTATTAATATTTTTGCAGTTTTGAAGAAGCAAAAGGAGGCAGTCATGTTCGGATTCCTGAAAAAGGTCGGAAAAGTGAATCGGCTCGAGAAGATTGCTCAGGAGCTCGAAATGAACATGTCAAACAATTACAAGGATGCGGCGCAGGAAAATTTCCGGGAATTTGAGCAGACCCTGGATGCTATGGAAACGGCCGGAGAGATCAGCGGGGCGCAGGCTTCCGCGTATCGCCAGAAGCTCTCTGCATATAGGCAGAAGCTGAAAAATTATACGCACAAAGATCAGAAGGTGACATGGATGCTGTGAAAAGCGATATCCT